>VFQO010011088.1_pt1 | contig 31518 bp, 51 predicted proteins | sample 3512331 | NCBI WGS metagenome assembly VFQO01 (sample SAMN10412371, study PRJNA504923) | tailings metagenome | isolation source: Replicate 3 from Balatoc abandoned mine | place: Philippines: Itogon, Benguet | collected 2017-08-28 | reverse complement strand
GCGTCCACCAACCTACACTGCTTGGCGCAGGCGGCAGCGAGAAGCTGTGGCTCTGCAAGGTCGACATCGGCGGCGGCCAGGAGCGGCAGGCAAGCACCTCTGCTGCTGCCCTGCAACCGTTTGCGGCTTGCCCGTGACAACGGAGGAGGCCAGGGCTGCTGCCATGGGCTGCAGCGCTTGGTTACATGCGTCAGTCACCTGCTGCTCCCACATGTGCAGTTCGCCCTGGCTCTTCCAACCAGCCCTCATTGCCGTGCAACACCGCCCCCAACTGCACACTCCCCGCTCCCCCATCCACAAGCAGGTGGTGGCGGGCCTGCGGCAGCACATCAGCCGGGAGGAGCTGACGGGGCGGCTGGTGGCGCTGGTGCTCAACCTCAAGCCAGCCAAGCTGGCGGGCGAGCTCAGCGAAGCAATGATCCTGGCGGCCGACCACACGCCGGTGAGGGGCTGCCGGCCCTGCCCGTCTGCGACACTGACAGCCTGATCAGCTTGGATCTGGCAAGCTGATCAAATGGTGGCCGAGGGAGGCATTGCTAAAGGGTTGGTCAGCAGGGTGTCTGCCCATCCTTCACTGCAGCGTGCCCCGCTTGAAATGCCGTCCTGCGTTTCACTTGCACCTTGGGTTTGATGCGCTTCCGTGCTTACTGTGCTGTGCCTGTGCCAGGCAGCCAGCCAGCTGCGCTAACATCTGACACCGCCTGTGGCCCTGCTGCAGGAGGGCGGCGCGGTGCTGGTGCGCGTGCTGGCTGTGCCCGAGGCCTGCCAGCCTGGCGATGCGGTGTGCCTGGAGGGCGGCCAGGCGCCCGAGGCCTTCCCTAAAGAGTGCAAATCCAAGGTGCGGCAGCTGCGTGCTGTTGTGGTTTCATCCGCAACGAGTTTCGATGAAGTAGGAGAGCCTGTTCGTGCTGACGGCTGCATGTGGGTTAGAAAAGCAGGCCGGCGGTGGGCGGGCCGGCTCCAGGACAGGCAGAGGTGTACAGAGGCACGTGAGCACGCCACCCTCCCACGCTTCCATCGCCGCTCCCTCTGCTTGCTGTACGTGCGCATTTGCTGTAGCAGTGTGATGAACTGCAGCTCACCATTTATCCCAACATCCCTGTCATCCGTGTAGGTGTGGAAGGAGGTTGTGGAGGGGCTGGCTGTGGCGGGCGGCCGTGCCTGCTTCAAGGGCTCGCCCCTGTGCACGCCGCACGGGCCGCTCACGGCAGCCGACATGCCCGATGGCGCCGGCATCCACTGATGAGTGGTGCAACGCGCAGCAACAGTCCTCCTGGAAAGCTGTGCGCGACTGGCTGTAAGGGCACACCTGTACTGGAACGCCGCCACCGCAAGGCGTGCGGCAGCCGGGTGCAGCGCTCGGCGGCGAGCGCAGAAGGAGGCGCCTGCCGCCCTGCTTGGTGTCATTGGGCAGGGTGGCACCTCACCAGTGCGCAGCATTGGAGGTAGGCCAGGAAACCTTTCAATTGCGGCACCACATAGGGCAATGCTTGCAAGGTGTCCGTCCGGCAGCCTGGCGGCGGCGGGGAAGTACTGCCAACCCCACGCAGCGGCGGCCCGGTAGTTCGCTGGCGCATGAGCATCATCAGCCAGCATGAAGCGCTCACACTCGGTTGCGGGACTCGATTTGACTTGGACTCGATAGATGCTGAGGCGCCACTTGTGTCACCCGGCCTTCACTGGAACGGCGTTATTTTATGCGCTGCTTCCCCTCCGTAGCCCCCTATCGCTCTGTTCTTTAATTCAGCAAGCACCGACACGCAGTGGCACCGCCTGGCCGAATTTTTGCAAAAACTTGCTATGCGCTCTGCCTGATGCTTGGGCCCCGCTCTGAAAAGAGACCACGCACCAGCGCAATGTCGTCTAGCCCTCAAGCGCCCCGGCAGACGGCGGCAACCTCGAGCTCGCTGGGTTGCAGTCATTGCTTGGCCTGCGCGGCGTTCGTCACCTTCTCCGAGGCCGCCCTGTCACGGTGAGCCCCAATCGAATCGTGCCCGCCGGGCCGCGCGCACGCGGCCTGCCGGCGCCGCGCGCCCGCCGCTCCTCTCCCAACGTGCGTGCGGGTTGGATGGGTTCCGTCTTGCCCCCGCCTCTGTCTGGCTGCCCACCTTGTCTCTCCTTTCTTTGGTGGATGGTGTTCTTGGGACCCTGTACTCCACAGCTGGCAGCCCAATGCTGCAGCCGCCGTCTGCCGTTGCTGGGCCCCCCAGCCCGCACTTGTTGTCCGGTGTACGGCGCAACCGCTCCTCCCCCTACTTCCCCCCTACTTTCCACTGAATGCTTCGTCTTGGTTCACCCTCTTGCCCGTCGGCCACTTGCTCCCTGACCAGGCCTCTCACGCCTTTGAACCGCCTGTGATAGCCTAAGGGGATCGCTGAGTGGGAAGCGCACCTGCAACGCACCCATCCACTCAACCTCCCCACTGGTGCCACCGCCCACTGCAGATCGCGCGGCAAGTCCGCTGAGTGGCAGGAGTGGTGGCCTGCCGGCCTGCAGAGCCCCACCGTCTACTACTACCTTCGGGCCAAGCAGCTCAGATACCTGCTGCGCCACGGCGGCAGGTGAGGGTGCCTGAGAGAAGGCGGGTCGGGACGGAGGCTGGAGGCAGCGAGTGCGAGTGGGGCAGAGTAGCGAAAACAGTGCTCAGTCTCCCTCGTGCACCCTCGCCGCCTGCTACATGCACCCTCCCTGCACTGGTATGCACGTGCTCACACTCTCTCATGCCTCCTGCTCCCCCTCCTGCAGCGAGGCCCGAGAGCTGTGGCGCCCCTTCCGAGACTGCGACTACCGCTGCTGCGCGCTGCTGCGGCGGCGCAGCCGCCCGCCGCTGGCCATCCACGTGCCCGCCAGCCAGACGGGCATCGATCCTGGAGAGGACAACGAGCCCCAGTTTGTGTGCAGCGTCAGCGTGCCGCTGTGCCCGGCAGCCAGCCCGCCGGCTGCCCGCACCCTGGCACCCTCGCCCTTCAGCAGGCCCACCGTGCCAGCGCCGCCCACCACCGCCGCCCTCACCGCCGCCAAGCTGGCCTCGGCCGCAGCGCTAGCAGCCTCCGCCTCTGCTGCCTCGCTGGCGCCCACCACCGCGGCCGCACAGCCAGCACGTGGCGGCAGCAGCCGGCCGCTGCACCGCAGCTGGCGCGCGCTGGCGGCGGAGCTTCAGGCGCTGGCCAGCCCCGCTCACAGCAGCAGCGGCTCGCTGGCGCTGAGCGCCAGCGGCGAGTCATCGGCAGAGTCGCTGTCGCAGGGCAGCCCCAGCCCAGCCTCTGTGCTGCGCTCGCAGGCGAGCGCACTGCCCCCACGCCCGCGCCTCGTCTCGGCGCTGGCCCGCCTAGACTGTGCCTCTGCCCGCTGGCAGCAGGCCAAGGCGCAGTTGCTGGTGGCACAGGCCCAGCCCCAGCAGCAGCAGCTGCAGCAGCAGAAGCCCCAGCAGCCACAGCAGCCACACAGCGCCAGCCAGGGTGCCGCACCCGCCAGCGCCGGCGCCCCGGGCAGCTGCTGTCAGCCGCCGGAAGCGTGGGCCACCGCCCGTGTGCCCGCCGTGCCCATGCTGCCCGTGTGAACGAGCGCAGCGTACTGTGAAGGCATAGCGGTGAGTCTCAAGGGGCGATGTGTGCAAAGTCAGGGACGTGTGTGGCTGTGTGCGAGCCAGTGCAGTGCCCAGCACTTGCCTGCTGGCTTGGAAGGGTTGGTTATTGTTACGTTGACCTGCCAACAACAAGTGGGTGATGCCACTGGCTCTAGCGCAGCTGCAGCCTGCAAACCTTCCTATAGCCCCCACTGACCACGCCCACGATCATCTCCCATCCATCCCTTACAGCCAGCCAGCAGCACAATGCTACGCCGCTGCGGCACGCTGCCGCGGCATCCATCGTGTAACCAGCACAGCAGCAAACAGCGCCTGTGAAACTTCTCTAGTAAGCGACCCTGCGATTGGGCCAAACTTGGCGCGGACACGCGGCCGATTCGTCTATTGCCTGCCTGCCCCATGCACCTAGCCCAGTGTATATATAGCACCCTGCCCTCTTACCGGTGTATGCAGCAGCAGCACTTGCTGTTTCGCTTCCCGATTCCTCCCTTATTCGTCCTCTGAACTTGTGCCTTGAACAGCCGTGTGCCCCCGCCCCTTCGGCATGACCCCGCGCGCTGGCGCTCTCGCTTCCTGCACTTCCTATCCCTTTACCAATCTCGATTTGACAGCGAACTGACGAGGGATAGTGTCAGCAGCTTGACAGCACGCTTGTAACAGTAGCTTGATGCTGTGCAAGGGGCGCTCAAGTTCAGAAATGGGGTGCTTGGCTTACACAGCATTTGCACACAGGGGCTGATGGGGGAGCTGAGGTGGCAGACATGGCAGGGAGCAAACATGGCAGGGTTGAGCAGGTGGAGAGCCGGGGAGGTTAGCCCATCAGGCAGCCGCTCCTGCCCCGCTGCTCATGATCATCTGTAGGGAGACGCTTCAACTGTACATGGGTTGGCAGTGTTTCCGCTGTGCCCTGCTGCCCGGGCAGTGCTAGGGCTCTGTATACGCACAGCGCATCCAGGTGCGCCACCCCGTTGCTGCTGCACTGGCAGCACTTGCATGGCCGGCAGCACTGTGTGCAGGGCATGCTTCACTTGTCTCCAGCGCCGCTCTCCATCTTGCGAGCCATCTCCAGCAGATCTTCGCGCTCGACTGCGCTGGAGGTGTCTGCGCCCTTGTCCTGCAGCGGAGGCAGCGAGGGCGGGGAGAGGGCGGTTGAAGGTGCTCTGCTGCATGGGCAAAGGTGCGCCTGCCTCGTAAGGGAGGCAGCGGCGGATGAGGGGCCAAAGGTGGCTGATGCGGAGCATGAGCCGGGCACACAGAATGCCAGATGCAGGCGGCAGGCCATGCCTGCCTCTCCCTCACCTGCAGCCAGGTCTTGAGGTCCTTGTTGCTCATCGACTCAAACTTGTCCTCTGCGAGGAGTGTGGGGCGGCACATGCGCGCAAGTCAGCAAGCTTGCTAGACGGCCGCTGCTGACTGCAGTGCATAGCCTCGGCTGTTTGCAGGCGGGCAGCTTGGCCGCGCACAAGCAGCAGTGCGGCGCAACTGCTCAGCAGGCTGTTGTTGGCCACAGCGCCACAAGCGAACTGCGAACTGCTTACTGGCATGTCGTGGCAGCTCCGACTCCTGGAAGTGGTAGCCGTGCTCGCCTGGGCAGGGAATGGCAGAGGCGCCAACTTGACGGCCAACTTGACGGCAGCGCTGGAGGGGCGGTGCCGCCGCGTGCTGGCTGGCTGGAGAGGCGGCGGCCTCGTTCCACTAAGCCAAGCTACTGCACACGCCATGTTAGCTCACCCTCGGCCCTTGCTCCCTCCATTGGGCGCTCACGCGGGTTTCGAGAGGTGGGTTTCGCTTTGGACTGGCCCCGACAACCGGTGGCTGTCTGCGGTAGAATGTAGAAGAGTAGTGTGATGTGATCAAGCGGTGCGGTGCGGGCGGAGGACCTTTGATTGGTCGCCAGCCGTCGCCGCCGCTCATGCGCAGCGCGGCGGCGCCGGCGCAGCGCCGGCCACAACCGGATGTCGCAACAGTGCATTTGCTCGGATGAACTGACATGGTGATCTGCAACTGCGTTGTCGTTAGCATGCCTGTCTCGAGTCACCAGGCCTGTCTTTGATTGCCAGCGGCCGCCATTCATGTATGCAACACCGACCGCCGTACCCTTAGTGCTTCCGTCAGGTCTGCCCCGATGCACAAGCTTTTACGATCGCGCCTGGCGCATTCCAAGCTTGTAATCAGGATTGATTGCTTGAGCTTTGGCTGCACAGGGCAACAAGCAATAGAGCAGGCCGCAACAGAGCAGGCTGCACGCATGCTCGAGCAGGCTGGCCGCACTGCCGCACGCGGGGCTTGGTCACTCAGCTGCCGCTGCATTGTGTGCAGGTGAACGCACAATGCAATTAATCAATCCATGCAGGTGATTCCCTCCAGCGATCTGCTTGCAAGCGGCCCATTCGCTGCACAGCTGATCAGCACAGATGCACGTTGCAACGCACGCGCTGCGGCAAGCCGTGCGGCGATGGCGGCGGCGGCAATGACGAACGGTAAGCATCGGAGCTCCGCTTGACGCCTTCACACGACTCTGATAGCGACCAGGCAGCATGGCTCGCTACTTTGTCAACTCTTTGCCCGACTTTGGTGGCGCCCTGGCACCACTGAATGTCGAGAGGGGCTTGCAGTCTCTCAGGCACTGGCTGTCGCCCTACCTGGCAGGAGCGCCGCACCACATCAAGCCCTCCGTGTACACAGGCGCGTGGCGAACATGGCCCCGCTTCTCCTTTCTCGCAAAAGCTTTCCAAGGCTGCTGCATTGGTGTCTGACTGTATCCGTCGTTTGGGTTCACAAGCCAAATGCAGCGTTGCATCTCAATCTCAAACACTGCCGCCGCCGCCGCCGCCATCGCCGCTGCCGCCACTCTCCCCCCTCTGGTGTCTCTGCCTGCAGGCGCCGCGGGCTGTGCATACGCGCTGTGGCACGCCCACCGCCATGCTGCCGCCCTTGAGAACGTGGTCAGCGAGGCCGACCTGCTGGGCAGCGCGGAGCGCTATGCTCGAGCAGCCCTTCACAGCATCGCTGCCCAGCCGCCGGAGCGGTATGGCAGGGCGCTGCTGGCGGGCCACGCAGGCGTGTACTGCGCCGGTGCACTGGTGCTGAGCGCCAGCGCGGCGCTGGCTCGGAGGCAGGGGTGGGATGGTGCAGCAGCGCAGCTGCAGGGCGAGGCAGCTGAGGCGGTGCGCCACTTCTGCGCCCTGCAGCGCCTGGCCTGCAGCTCCGCCTGTGAGGAGGATGAGGTGGGCTGTGGTGCGCATGGGGGTTCAGTGGGGATGCATGGGGTACGCTGTGCTCTGCGGGGGCAGAAGGACAGGAGGTGTGCTGGCTGCCAGGTTGTTGACGCAGCAGCTGCCGCCTGGCATTTTGGCCATCGCGCACAGCGCACGATCGAAGCGCAGCTGCTCCTGCATAATTTCTGTTGCAAGCCAGCTCCCCTGCTGTTCCCTTCTTGGCAACCTGCGCAGGTGCTGTACGGCCGCAGCGGCTACCTGCTGGGCTGCCTGCTGCTCAACAAGAACCTTGGGGCCGGCAGCGTGCCGGCGCCTGTCATGCAAGCGGTGGTACATGCCATCATCCAGTCAGGTGCGTGGAGGTGGCAGTTGGTTGCAGGGCAAAGCATGAGTTTCAAGGCAACAGCGGTGCAGCATTGGAACCTGAGACATGCTGCGCATCCCGTCCAGCAAGCAGCGCATTACAGCCCCTGCCCGCATGGTATCTGCTTGAAGGCAGCACTTGCAGCAGCGCTTGCGGCAGCACCCTGGGCACACCAACTCCTCACCATTATGCAGGCCGCAGCCTGGCGGGCCGGCTGCGCGAGCCGGCCACCTTCCCCACCCCGCTGTTCTGCCTGTGGCCGCCCGGCCCGGATGGCTCTCCCTACCTGGGAGCTGCACACGGGCTCATGGGTGAGCCATTATTTACCTAGCATTCACGGCTTGGGTGTCCTGGTTTTGCCGCTGTGCCGCGCAGGCCGCCGGGCGGCGCGCGGCAGCGGCAGCCCGCTGTACTATTTCTGGCACGACAAGCCGTACCTGGGGGCAGCGCACGGCATGATTGGTGAGGTGCGGCGTGGTCGCTGGTTGGATGTTTGAGCCGGGCTCTGTCGCTGCTGTACCTCAGGCTGGCTGCAAAACACACAGGGGGCAGTTGGGCAGACATCCTCTGGCCTGCACACCGCCTCCCAGCCTGCACTGATCACCCGTCTTCCCATCCGCTCCCTGCAGGCATTCTGTACGCGCTGCTGCACGTGCCAGATCTGGTGGCGGCCATCCCAGGGGCTCAAGCTGATGTGGAGGGGGCGCTGCGATACGTGCTCACCCTGGAGTGCGACGCCGAGGGGAGCCGGGGTGAGGGATCGCGAGAGCGCATGGCGCTGGGCATGCAGGGTTGTTAATGCAGCGCACGGCAACGGAGGCAAAGCCAGAGTGCAGTGACTGCTGCTCAGATTGCAGTTTTGCCATGCCATATGCTCGCGCTTGCCATGCCATATGCTCGCGCTGCGGACAACAACTACACTCACTGCATCTCCAGGCTGACTGCACTGTTTGCCCTGGTTGTTGGCTCCAACATGCAGGCCAGGGCGGGCACTACCCCACGCAGATGGGGCCGTGGCGCGACCGCGAACCGCTGGTGCACTGGTGCCACGGGGCCACAGGTGGGAGGAGTTGCAATGATCTTCGAATGCCAGGCAGCAGCGCCAGGCAATGGCACCATGCCTACCCGACTTTTTCGGGCAGCCCACCCATCCCAGCCGCCCCCACACCCACCCATTCCGTCTTCCCAGCTCCAGTCCTCTTGCTCACCTCTGCCCGCCCTGCAGGCGCGGTGTTCCTGTTCTGCAAGGCGCATGAGCAGCTGGGCGACCCCGCCTACCTGGCGGCCGCGCAGCGCAGCGGCGAGGCGGTGTGGCAGCGCGGCCTGCTCAAAAAGGTGGGCGGGCGGGCGCAGGGGTTGCAGCGTGCGGCAGAGATACGCCGGGCATCCTGTGATGGTCTCCTCCCGGACAGCTTTGTTGCGTCAAGGACACAGGACTACACAGCAGCAGTTGCAGTACTCCTCTGCAGCTCTCATGCACCACCAACTCGCATATGTGCCATGCCGCAGGGCCCCGGCGCGTGCCACGGCGTGTCTGGCTCTGCCTATGCGCTGCTGCGCCTGTACCGCAGCTGCCCGCCCGGCCCTGCTCGCGACAAGTGGCTGCACCGCGCCCGCCAGTTTGCGCTGTTCATGGACGGGTGAGCAGTGTTGCAGGAGGGGAGGGGGGTTGCTGCTATGCATCTGCTGGTCGCACCTGCTTTTGGACAGTTCCTGACATTCGGGTCGTTCCCGCCTCTGAGCGGCTTCGGTTGCCCCAAGCCTGCTGTACTCACCCCCGTATCAGGCCCAAAGCACCCTCGCTTGTTTCAACTGCCTGCCCCTGCCCTGCCACTTCTCCTCCCGCCAGCCCCGAGTTCCGGCAGGGCGCCCGCACCCCCGACCACCCGCACTCCCTGTATGAGGGTGATGCAGCCGCGGTGTGCCTGTGGGCAGACCTGCTGGGGGACCCGGAACGTGCCGGCTTCCCCATGTTTGAGATTGACGTGTGAGGAGGGCAGCTGGACGCGGCTTGCACCATGGTGGCGGCTTGATTTGCAGTACACAGCGTGCCTAAGTGATATGACCAGACGAACCGACTTTCATTCAAGTTGCTACATGACATGACTTGATAGCGATGAAGTGCACAGCATCTTGTAAAGCCCGCATGCAGGCGCCACCAGCCACAAGATTGTTACGCCTTCAGTCCAGCGCTGGCGTTGCTGCTTTCGTTGCCCTCCTTGCCGCCAATTGCTGCTTCCTCAATGCTGCTGGGCGCACTCTTGGGGGGCACCTCAGTTGCTGCACCAGGTGTGCTTGCCTGCCGCCGCTGTGCCTGCCGGAAGCTCCACCACATGAAGGCAGTCACAGATGCGATGGTCACGGCAATGCCGGCAATCTGCGAGACAGGGAGGCAGGGTGAGAGTGCATGCATGGGTTGGCACCAGCAGCCATCATCCACGCATCCATCTAGATCTTGTACTGCACATGCCCTGGGGCCTTTGCAATACGTCCAGCTGGCGCTCCCCAAGACCTGCCTCCCTGGCAAATCCCACCCACCCCACCTGGAGTCCCGTCTGCACGGCGCTGGTGCCCAGGATGAGGCGCGACAGCACAATGGCGGAGACCAGCCGCAGGCCGGCCATGAGGGAGACAGTGGGCGCCCCCAGCTGCCACACAGCGTGCTGCAAAAGGGGGTGGGGAGGGGGCAGGGCGGCTCATGGCATCCGATGTTTCTGCTGTCGCCCCTATGCAAAGAGGCAACACGTGTGTTCTGCTGGCAGCTGGCTACAGCGTTCGCCCCAGCTGTCTGCTGGCCAATGGGTGCACTCCACCGCCTCACCTGTAGCGCAAAGGCGAGTCCAACAAACACCACGGAGCCCAGCAGGGCCAGCACTAGCCAATCGGCTGCACTCCAGTACGCCGCCATCACGCCCCAATCCGTGCCATCCAGTGGCAGGGTGATGGCGGTGAGCAGCACACAGGCGACCGCCAGGTACCAGTACTGCAGCTCCTGGATTGTGAAGCCCATGTGGCGCGTGGCCTGTGTGGGAGGCGGGATCACAGGCAGGGATGGCTTAGGGCGCATGCGGAGACACGCTGCAACAGTGCACTTGTGCATGGGCGCCCACCCACTGGCAGCATGAGCAGCAAGCCTGCTGCTGGCTCCATACCCACCTGCATTAGGACGAGGCACAGCCCGCCGCTCATCACGGTCACTACTGAAAGGCCGAATCCAATCCAGCCGCGGGTCGTGCCAAGTGATCCTGCAGAGCTCTGCAGGGCGGCGAAAGAGCGAGAGCATGCAGGCCGGCTGGGTGGCTGGGCAGGCATTGTACATTTTGTGGCAGCCACTGGATCCTGCGATGCAGGCGGCTGTGGCAATTGCACAGGTTGACTGCTGCACAGCAGAGGTGCACCTTTCCATCCTCACACCTGGCTGATGTTGGGGGCCACCACCATCGCGCTGCCGCCCAGGGTGACGGCGGCGGCCAGCCACAGCTGCCAGGGCAGGCGGTGGCGCAGCAGCAGCGACTGCACTATGGCAATGAAGAACACTTGGCTCAGCTGCACCAGCTGAACTATGGCTGGGTCCACAAAGCCGGGCGAAATGATCTGGCCAATGCAAACGCCGAGAGAAAACACAGTCAGGCCCGCCAGTGCCAGCGCTCTGTGGCGCCGCGGGTGCGCACGCTCAAGCGCCTCAAAGCGCGCCGACAGGCCGCGCTGCATGGGCATGGCTGGCCGGTAGGCCGACTGCTGGTGGCGCAGCGGTGCGCTTGCCGCAGGGTGCCGCCCAGCAGCAGCAGGGGGCGCCTCTTCATCTGCCTGTGGCATGGCTGCATCCAGGCTGCCTTCGCTGCTCTCTGGAACTTTACCTGACGTCCATGGCTGGCTGTCACTGCTGCCGCCGCACTTGCTGCCGCTGCTGTCGCTGCCGCTGCTGTCGCTGCCGCTGCTGTCGCTGCCGCTGCCTGCGCTGCCTGCGCCGCCTGCCTGCCTGCCATGGTGCAGCTGGTGCCGCCACAGCGTCAGCGCCAGGAGCGGCGCGGCATGGAAGCACAGCAGGGTCGCCAGCGACAGCAGGCAGATGAGGGTGGCTAGCCGGGCCGCAGGTGCGGGAGGGGTCGCGACCGTCTGCAGGACCAGGGGCAACAGCAGGACGATAAGAACTCGGGAGGCTCCACAGTTCCCGGCGCGCCTGATGCAAGTCGTGTGAAGGCAGCAAACTTGCCTGCAGGTAGCGAGCCAGGACGCCGTTTAGCGCTGCCAGGAAGTGGGCGGTGACTGCCACCAGCAGCCACGCCACACGCTGCAGGCGGCTGTGTGCCTGGCTGCCTGCTGCGGCGGCTCCGCCGCTAGGTGATGGCGCCATGTGCTGTGGGACAGGGACGGGGCGATTTCGAGCGGGAAGTAGCTGATAGCTCTTTCATGTAGGATCAAACTGATTGACAGGTCCAGGGCTTCTGCACCACACACAAGAGCAGGGATGGTCTGCACGCACATGCTCGGCGCCCCTCACCTAATGTGCCGGCAAGCGGCGGCCGCCGCCGCCGACGGCCCGTCGGGGCGGCGGGCTGTGGAGAAGCGTGCTGGGAGCCGCGATGTCGAGGGAACGCCCTATGGGGTAAATGCCTCGCGGGCGCTGGCGGGCTGGCGAGGTCGCGAGTACACAAGGCACGATGCGCAGCCCAAGGGGTCAGGTTGAGCACGAGAAGCTTTGAATAGAGACGCAAAACAACCTGCAAGCCTGCAGCGACCGCACGGGCAATGCAGCTGGCGGCACGCTGCCACCGCTGAGCCAGCGGCGGCAGCAAGCCGGGCGGCGGCACGGGGCTCCTGCCTCCCTCCCACCCAAGCCGACGCTGGGGATGCACTCAGTCTTACAGGCTGTCAAGTACACATTCTGCAGACTCAGGAGATGCCTCCGGCCGCAATGAGCGGCGTCCAGCTGGCCTCCAAGAACAGGCGCCCCTTCAGCGCGTCCCCCAAGTCCACGCTCCCGCGCCACATCCGCGCCTCGCGGATGTGCCGGAACGGCACGCACGCCCGGCCCTTGAACTCTGCGTTTGGACAACCAAAGCAGCTCTTTCGCTATGCAGCAGTCAGTTGGAGAAGGCTGCGGCCATCGGCCATGCCGCTGCTGCTGCCGACGTGTTGATCCTGCACCAAAATGAAGCATGTCCAGTTCAGCTGTCAAATGGCTTGCTCACACCAAGCCGCCGGCTGCCTCTCACCGTCGCGCCAGCGCGTGTCCCACACCTCCAGCCGGATGTCGTGTGGCTGCGCTGCGCGGTCGCCGTCCACCACAAACTCCAGCTGGGGCAGAGGGTTGGAGCAGGGGAGGGAATGGGGGCAGTGGAAATGGTGCGCTAAGCACTGCAAAAGCCAAGGGAGGTGTGAGTGGCCGTGCGCTCAGCTCACTAGCAGGCAGGCAGATGGGAGCCTGGCAGGCGGGCAAAGCATCATGCACTGTCCACCGGCTCTGCAAGCCGCCCCTCGGCTTGCCTCCTGGTCGAGCGTGATCTCCCCCGCGCTGCGCTTGCCCTTCACGCTGCTCGTCTGCTTCTGGATGCCCGCCAGCCAGGCCCGAACCTGGGGAGCAGAACAAGGGCGATGGAGGTGTTGGCATGAGGCGGGAGATGTGAGATCGTGCTGGAGCGGCAGCAAGCTCCTCACTGAACATTGCATGTGCATGTTGTCACACCCCAGCGCTGGCCGTCAGCTGCACGATGCTCTTCCCCTTGGGCACCTGGATGCTGCGCTTCCAGCCGCCCAGCAGCAGGCTGTTGGGGGCCACACCCTCCACCTGCAACCCAGCAAACGTTCAGCTGCTAGCAAATTGAGCAGGGCACCCTTTGCTGAGCAGTGCATTTCAGATTTGCCATGCGCAGCACATGCAGGGGGCATGCGCACAAGCACGCTTCCAACTCTCCACCTCTCCCACCCAGTCCCGCCGGCAGCTGCCCGCCCACCCGCAGCACGTGCAGCGAGAGCAGGCCGCCGCGCAGCGCCTTGCGCGCCTCCGGGCTCAGCTTGCTGAGGTCGGCGGCCGAGTCGCCGGGCTCCCAGTGTGCCGCCACCGCTGCGTCCACGTCCTCCTGAGCAAACTCGTGCAGGCGCAGCTGCGAGGGGATGAGATACGGTGGGTGGGAGGCAAGGTTTGGAGGGGACGGCGTTCTGCACAGCATGCTGAGTCAGGCGTTTGCTGCACAAGTAATGTGCTGATGCGAAGTGGCAGTGGGTAAGCGCCCAGGTGCGACACGCAGCAGCCCGCTGCCCCAGCCAGAACATCACTCCCGCCTGCCTTGAGGTGCAGGCGGCAGGGCTTGTGCAGTTTGCGGCCGGAGCGCCCCGGTTTGAGCAACTCTGCGGTCTCCCAGGGGCGGATGAGCAGACCAACCGTCTTCTGGGCCACGCGGGAGGCGGCGTTCAGCGGGCCGCCCTGCTCAGGGAGAACAGCCGGACGGCGGGGAGGTGGGAGCAGGCGTAGGGTGGGCAGGGCGCTGGGGTCACCCCATCAATGCTGGCCCCTCTGCCCAGGCTGCATAATCCTGTAAACTGGATGCCAGTCGCCTTGAAGTGCTGTCCAGCGCTAGTTGCAAGTTGCAGTTGCCCATGACAAAACATTTGTCCGGCTCACCGCCTGCAGGTACTTGTCGCTGCTGGGCTTGTCCTGGTGCGGCGGCTGCGGCAGGCGGCGGGCGTTGCGCGGTCTCAGGGAGGGATGGCATGTGTGGTGCAGCTGTCATTCAAGTTGAGAATGATCATATGCACTTGGCCGACCGCTAGTTTGTCACATCATTTCAACACTAGCAGCCGGTCGGCAGGCATGAACCCAAGGCAGCGGCACTGCGGCTCATAAGCAATAAATCAGCATTCACAGCAGCACGCAGAGCTCACTTCAACAGTGAACCAGTCGTCCAGCGCCTCGTCCCGCGGCAGGTCCTTCACCGGGATCTCCACCCTGCGCCAGCCAGCATGGGGCAAGGGTGATGGGTTGCAACCCAATTGGTCCAGTTGCTCAATTTGAACAGGCGCCTTGCATGAACAGGACTCGACTAGATTTGCCGCAGCTGTACATGCGTGGCATGGCATGGCATGCCTGATCATGACATGACAGGCAAGGACTCCTTGTGGGTCGGACCCACTGCGTGCAGACTGCTCATTTTGGCGTGGTTTGGCATGCCTATGCCATGCTGTTTCAAGTCTCGCCAGATTGCAAAGCGTGGCATGTCATGCTAGCTCACGGTGGGCATGGAAGCTCCATGCCATGCCATGCCATGCCACACTGACACACAGCAGCAAGCCTTCAGCTACAGAAGGAAGGAAACGAACATGCCTGCCAATCTCGTCATCTCGGTCGAATGCGTCGTAATCCAACATCTTTGCTTGCAGCACCTGCAGAAGCACGGGCAGGCAAACACGACAGGCATGCAGCAACTATGGACGCAACGCAGCATGCCGAACAGCTCCCAGCTTCTTGCAAATGCTGCCGTGTCTCATGAACAAGCCATGCAGGCATTCGGTTGTTTGTCATGTGGCCATGCAGGCCTGTCCTTCCTTGCTCCCCCACCGCACCTGCGTCTCCGGGTAGTGCACAATCAGGCTGAACTCCTCCTGCCACGTTGGGTGCTTGGAGTTGTCCACCACCTGAAGGACTCTTTGGAGGGGTGGGGGGGGGGGGGTGAGATGAGATGGGGAATGCAAGAGCGGGGGCAGCCTTGCATATCTTTGACAAACGACTACATGCATGATCGCTCATGCAGCGATACTGGCGAGCGGCACGCTCCCTCATCTCGCATCGTGGGAGCCCTGCTGGCCGTACCTGCGTCCTGACTTTCTGCCTCTCCCGCACCGACAGCTCGACGTACGGGTCTGTTAAGTCATGCAGGCAGAGGCAATGCAGTTCAGCTTCATGGGCTTGGAGGCAGGGACATGTCAACTAGATGCAGCATCAACGAGCTGTGCCACACCAAAGCCCTTCCCTTCCCCGCATTGGCAATACCCCACTTCGCCAGCCCTGTCATGGCAGCCCACCTCACCCGAGGCGGTAAAGATGTCCATGCGCGGCACGTGCTCCGCCTCAATCACAGTCACCTGCGACGCCAGGGCAGAGCATGCGAGAAACATTTCAGCCCCCCTGCTGCATGCCAGCTGACACGCGCACCGTCGCTGCACATGGACATGCCCCAGTGATTCTGCTGCCCATTACCACAACATGGGAAGGCAGCTGCAGCCAATCCCCACTGCCCCCCACCTGCAGCAGCGCCCGCGGCCGCTCCGAGTCGGGGGAGGCCTGGTCCGCCAGCGGGATTACCAGCCTGCGGGGAAGTAAGAAACGGCAGTTCATTCGGCATGTACACCCGCAGAGAGCAATCTTGTGCTGAAGCAGCTCTGGTGGACTCCACATGGCTCTACCTATTTGCAAGCATGCAGATCAGAGAAGCCGCTCCGCTCGCAGCAGGACAGCGCCCCGCTCGCTTTTCGGGCAGCACCAGGGGGCGCAGCACAGAATCCTTGATCAGGCCGTGCAGCCCTGGCGAGGCATGAGAGGCATGGGTGAGTGCAAGATGAGTGCAAGAATTTAGAGCAAACTGCTGGTAAGCAGTGCAACTGCTGCGATGCGTCCACACTGCAGCTGCACCAGCTCGTCCTCAACAGCTGCTGCCAAGCGCGCACACCAGCCTGTGCACACGTGGACAGCACATTCCGCAGCGCTCACAGGTCTCCAGGCCGGGCAGCAGCGAGGCGTCGCCTCCAAACAGCGTGAGGTCGAACGAGAAGCGCGGCAGCTGGGTGAACGATACCTGGGCTGCAAGTAGCGGGCCAGGGGGAGGCAGGGGGGTAAGGGCAGATGGGCGGGGGGCAAGCATGCCAGGAATCAGCTGCCGCCAGCCTGCTACGCGGCTCCATGCGCCCACCTGCCAGGCACCAACCTGCCCAGCCCCGCAACATGGCGCCAACCGACCCCTTCTCCCCCCCCCCCCACCCGAGCCGATGAGGGGCAGCTGGTTCATGAGGGGGCGCAGCGTGACGCGCATGCGCCCCGACAGCGTGAAGCGCTCGATGGCGGCCTTGATGATCACGATGTTGCTGACCTGGCGGTGGGAGTTGGCAGGTGTATTTTGAGGCAAGCGCATGCGGGTGGGTGGGTGAGCTGCGGCTGCACCACTGCACACCACGTGCACTGAACCAGTGTGCAACTTGCTGGCCCGAGGTGGGACTGAGCCGCAGGCACCTGGCTTTCCGCCCATGCAGCAGCGCCCCCCCGCACCATGTCCACGATTTGGTCCACGATGGGCAGGCGCGTGGCGGCGTGCGTGGCGGCCTTGGGCACCGGCTTCACCACAAACACCATCTGGAGGGGGGCAAGCGTGAAGGGAGAACACATTGATGGAAAGGATCCATTCTGAATGAGGCAGCAAGCTCAGCAAGCACCATCTATGGAGGGGCAAGCAAGCGGAGGCAGCACATGCTGTTGAAGCGCAAGCATGTGGAGGCGCAAACAGGTGGGGGCGCAGGACCATCTGAATGGCGCCGAGCCAGCAAGACCACACATTAGCTCAACAGCGCAGCAAGGCGATGCCTAGCACCCAAAAATCCATAGAAGAAGCGTTGAATGCCCCACCGTCTGCTGGCCGGCCCAGGTGAAGTCAATCTCCAGGACGATCTGCAAGTTTGGGAGGAAAGATTCAGTTGAACGGCATGCCTGCTACGACCGCCAACCAATGTTTGGATACCCTGCTTACACTGTGCCGCCCCAATGACAAGGGCCGCTTGCAGCCCAACGCCGCACCTCGTCGCTGCGGCTCTCCGCCTCGGAGTACACCTTGACTGCTGTGGGCTCGGGGCTCACCGGGCCCAGGCTGCAATGAGGCAGAGGTTGGCGGGCAGGGAGGGTGCTGGTGGGAATGCCATTGGATGGAGGGTGCGCTGGCCAGCTGTTTGCCAGAGGCACGGTTGGAGCAGTAACTGCAGGGGTGCCTTTGTGCAGCACACAACATCATGCGCACACACGGTACAGTTGATGCCATCACCTCGAACCAAACTAGTTTGCACTCGCCTGACATGGCTCAGCTTGATGGAGCGCATCCACGAGGGCTTGTTCTCCTCCAGCATCTGCGGCACGTTGTCCTCTATCTGGGCAACCAGGACAGCCGGCAGGCGGGTGCATGGCTCAGGCCAGGCAAGCAAGGGCCGTGGGGTGCCCTGTGGGCGCCCTGTGATGCCGGCAGGTGGGCAGCCATCTGACCTCGCAGCACCATGCATGCGTCTAAGCCTGAGGGCACATGGCAGCATGAGTGACCAGCTTGCAAGTTGCAAGTGCAGCTGCGCACCCAGGTCTGCCCATACTTGGCTGCATATGGGTACAGCTGCGCCATCACCGTGTTGAGCCAGCCCACGCGCTGGTGGTCGGGAAATGTAACCTGCGGGTGACTCGCACATCGAATGAGAGGCTGCTTGGAGGAGGACAACAAGAAAAGATGCACTTCCTGCTGCTCTTCCTGCCGCTCTGCTTCGAACTGCGCGGCATGCGTGACCCCAGCCTTCTGGTGCAGCGGCTGCCCCAGCCTCCACGTATTGGCGCTCTGCTGCCCGCACACCGCCATCCAGTCCATCGGCAGCAGCACCCCACCCCGCCCTTCATCAGCGCCTCACCCAGGCAGGCAGGCTGGCGTCCCCCAGTAGGCGACGCAGCTCCCCGGGGTCCATGTAATTCAGCTGGCGCAGCACCGCGCGCTGCTCGTGCCGCTTGGACAGGCGGCGCAGGCTGTAGCGGAAGCGGTAGGCCGCCAGCGCTCCCAGCAGGCCCAGCAGCAGCAGCATGAAGAGGGCCCCGGCCAGGAAGCTGCCCCGCGGCGCGGCGCCGGCGGCGGCGGGAGCTAGGTGTCGGGAGTCCGCCAGGGCGTGTGTCAGGTTGGCCACCTGCTGAGCCAGGCCAGCCAGGTCGGCGGCTGGGCCATCAGCGGCCCCTGGGCAGCTGGCGCTGGCACCCGGCTGCGGGGCCGCCCCTGCCGCTCCACCCAGCTGCATTTCTGCCTTGTTTCCTCCAGCTGTCCAAGCTGCTGCGAGGGGCTGCAGCCATGAGACGTTCAGAGCCCTTTCCAGGGCCTGCAGGCAAGCGGCTCGAACAAAAAGCTGCTCCAGGCGGCGCCAGCACAGCGCGGGGCATTGCACACACCGCGGGCCGGTCCGCGGCGGGCTGACAAACGACCAGTTCAATCTGATCACTCCATCGAGCCTGCAGCGCCCGCTGTGCGAAGCGGCAGGCCGCGCGCGGCACCAAGCGCCCCCACAGCAGAGCGGCAGCTGCCCACGGCACCATCATCGCACAGCTTGCTCTTGGCAGGTGCAGCGGGGGGCACGAACTGCTCGCGGTGGCTCCCGCGGCAACAGGCACGCTGCCTGGGAGCGCTTTAGGCCTGCCCTTGTGAAGCAATGCACGCGTTTGCGCCCGATGAGTCTGCTGGGCCGGTAGCCGCGCCGGCCCGTTGTTGCTCGGGCGCCGCCGCCGCCGCCGCTGCCCCTCCTGCACTGTGGTGCCCGGGCCTCGCACCGCCGGGCGGCCTTGCTGTGCATCACCCATCATGCTGCTGCGGATGCCTGACCCTTGCCATGCAGTTGAGGCAGGCGGGCAGCAGCGGGCGGCGCCATGGCGCAAGCCGCGGCAGCGCCGCCTGCCGACGACCTGGTGCCGGTGCAGCTGGCGCTCAACGGCACGCGGGAGGGCGCGGTGCAGGAGTGGGTGCTCTGGCCGCCCGCCGCCACTGACGCAGACCTGAGCGACTTCACAGAGTCGTTGGTCGGCGACCTGGGCCTGCAGGTGCGCTGCGGTCGGCTGCTGTGCACGCTCCGCTGTGCGGCGGGCGCTCGGCCATAGGCCAGCAGTGAGCTAGCATCTCGTATGCTGTGACTGGCCGCGGTTTGCTGCCCCGCTCTCACGTCCCTGCTCGCGCGCAACCACGCTGCAATCCCGGTCATCTGCTGCAGCCGGAGCTGAAGCAGCCGGTCACAGAGGCGATTGTGTCACAAGTGACTGACTGGTGCAACAGCGTGCGGCCGCCGGCGCGGGGGCTGGCGCCACGCCGTGAGCTAATCCGGTGCGTGGGGCTGGGCCTGTTGCGTGAGGCAACTACTTCTGCTACATTGGTTGTTTGGGACACAGCAGATCAAGTCAGGCATAGGTTTTTTCAAGCCCCGGCAACATTTGGCGGACAAGAGCGGGTGCCGAATAGATGGCCACCACCTTGAGGGTCTTGACCTCCAATGCCCCAGCCTGCTCCGCACCAATGTGCGGCTGCACCATGCCCAGCAGCACCCCCTCAACCCCTGTCGTACTGCTGCTGCAGGCTGGACCTGGTGCTTGATGGCTCGCTGCGCCTGCGTGACCAGTTCTGGTGAGAGGCATTGTTCGGCCTGAGCCCAAATGTGGACTTGGCTGCCTTCCGTGCTGCTGTGCCAACTTGGTGCGTCTCGTCACCAGCTAGCTGGTGCAGCAGTGCAGCCACCAACCGCCTGCTGGAGCAACACACTCCCTCTGCAGGTGGGACCTCCACTCCGACACGCTCACTCCAGAGGAGTTTGCCGCCGAGCTGTGCGCTGACAGCGGGGTGGACGCGCGGCATGGTGCAGCGGTGGCCGCCGCCATCCGCATCGAGGTGCGAGGGGGAACGAATGGAGGCAGCAACAGGCTGGGCTGGGCCGGGCCCTGCTGCTGGGATATGTCTGCAGCACTGGCATACCTGCAGAGGGGCGCAGCAGAAGTGCACAGATGCATGCCGCTCACAGCAGCACTGCTGTGGGACTCATCTCCTCACTACCCTCCCCGCCGCTCCCTGCGCAGCTGGCCAAGCTGCGGCAGGCGCCGCCCACCAACCTGCCCCTGCCCACGCCTCGCATCGTGGAGGGCAAGCCAGCGGACAATGGCAAGCAGGAGGCGCAGCTGCAGAGCGTCTACGCCTCCAGGTCAGCAGCAAGGCTGCTGGCCTCGCATGCTGCTGGACTCGTTAGCACTGTCGCGGCGGTGCTGTGGCATCAGCCATGAGTGTTTCGCGCCTGCGTCTACAGTTCTGGGGGAGTGCCTTGCTCGCTGTATTTGCTCATGCTGACCTCTGATCCCACCCGCCTGTGCCTGCCTGCAGCTGCACGCGGGATCCGGAGCAGTGGCACCAGTGGGGCCCCTCGCTGCAAACCCTAAGCCAGGAGGAGGCTGAGGCGCTGCAGAAGCAGCAGGTGGCGGCGCAGGCGCACCAGCAGGCGGCGGTGCAGGTGCAGCAGGCGGCCGCTGCCCAGCAGCTGCAAACGCAGCAGCGGGTGGCGCAGCTCGAGCGCATGCAAGCAGCAGCGGCCGCCCAGCAGGCGGTGGCCGCCCAGCAGCAGGCGGGGCAGCAGGCTCCAGCAGAGCAGGTGCCGCAGTTGGTGGCGCAGCAGGCGGCGGGCGGCCTGCCTGCCCAGGGGCGCACCATGGTTGCGGTGCCGCTGCTGCCGCACAACCCACTGGCGGGCCAGCCCCCCGACCAGCAGTTGGCAGTGCCGCAGTCCATGGGCATGCAGCAACCGCAGCAGCAGGCGTTGCAGCCACCAGCACTGCAAGCCGTGCTGCAGCAGCAGCCCGGTCTGCCGCAGCAGCCGGCAGTTGTTCACGTGATTCAGCAGCAGCCTGGGCTGCCGCAGCAGGCTGAGCCACAGCAGCAGCAGCAGCAGCAGCAGCAGGCCGGGCAGGCAAAGGGCAAGAAGCGAGGCCGCGGCGAGGCGGACGCGGCAGCGCCGGGGCGGCGCCAGCTGCGTCCGCGCCGCGCCAGCCGCCTGGCCGCCATTCTGCGGGAGGAGGAGGAGGACGACAGCGGCAGCGAGGATGGCGGGCACAGCCGGGACGTGAGCCGGCGGGAGAACGGGTCGGCGGCGGCGGGTGCGCGGGGCCACCCGCCCGCACACAGCACAGGCTCTGGCGACTACCAGCCAGATGCCGATGCGCTGGCAGCTGCTGAGGCGGAGCGAGCAGCCTGGGACCGCAAGGGGTCCAAGAGCAAGGCGCAGCACAAGGCGCCGCGCCGCGCGTCAGGCAGGTCGGCTGCGGCAGCGCCAGCAGCAGCAGCAGCAGCAGCACCGGCACTGGCGCAGTCTCCCGCGCTGCCCGCCGGCCCGCACACCTCGATTGCGGTGCGGCGGCAGCCTGCGGGGCCTGGGCCGGGCCTGTCGGCATTCCAGCAGCACCCGCCGCCGCTGGGCATGCTGCCGCCGGCGGCGCAGCAGCCCGCGCTGCTGCAGATGCCGGGGGCGGGCGGCCTGCCGCCGCCCATGCCCTCTCTGGGAGTCATGGGCACGATGGGCAGTACCAGCGGGCCAGGCATGGGCGGCAGCGGCTTGCCAGCAGCCATCATGGTGCCAGGGCAGGGGTCCCTGGGGGCTGGGCCCATGCCCATGCCGCTGGTGCCCACTACCGTGGGGCCCGCGCTGGAGCCCACCGCTTCGGCGGGCGTGGCGCAGCAGCTGCAGCTCGTGGCGGCTGCCATTGTGCACTATGCTCGGGAGCTGGGTATCGGCGAGCCCAAAATTCAGTCCTTCCTGGCCTGCCCGCCCGATGAGCAGCTCAAGCTGTACCGCACGCTGCACCAGCTGGTGCTGCAGGCGCGCAGCCGGCAGCAGCAGCAGCTGCAGGCGGCGGTGCTGGCCCAGCAGCAGCAGCAGCAGCAGCAGCAGCAGCAGCAGCAGCAGCAGCTGCAGGCGGCGGTGCTGGCCCAGCAGCAGCAGCAGCAGCAGCAGCAGCAGCAGCAGCAGCAGCAGCTGGCGGCACCCATGCCGGCGCTGGGCTTGGGGCCCGGACCCATGGGTGGCGTGCCGCAGGTGCCGCCCATGGCGCCGCCCATGCAGCTGCCGCCCATGCCCATGCAGCTGCCTCCCATGCCACTTGACACAATGCCGCAGCCAGCGGGGGCCGGCCAGTATGCCAACCTGTTCTCTGAAATGTTTGATTGAGCCCCATTCCTGTTGAACTCCCCCTGTCCTGCCACACCTACATGGCTTGAACCATCAGACAAACAAATGTGCCATGCCATCATCCAATCCACTACAGAACAACATTTGCGACTCGCAATTTGAAGCAACAAAGCAACGCAGTGGGCAAGGCAGGGGCAGGCATGGCATGAGTTTCCTGGGCAACGCATGGCTTGTTGCTGGCTTGTCTTCCGACAGTGTCTGAGCAGTTGGCTCCGTGCTTGTGGCCTAGCTCACTCCCACGCCTCCACCTCATCGGCCCGCGCTCCGCCTGGAAGAGTGCCAGCAAAACGAAGAGGCACCCGGTTTGTAATGCCTCTCTGGACATTTGGTACACCGGCAAAGAAACCCGGCACTCTCAATGAGCACAGCAGCATGCAGCATTTCTGGCGCCTGGCACGGCCCTCGCTTGCCGGCCAGCTCCCCGCACTCACAGCAGACGGCATGGTCCTGTCCATGCTCGCACAGCACTTTGTTGTATTTGTCCGCCTGCTTGCGCTCAAAGTCCGCCTGCGGGGGCACAGGCGGGGGAGGGGTGGCAGGCAGGGAGCTGAGCAACAGAGAGGGCAGCCTGCAGGGTTGATGGTTGGTGTAAATGCCAGCTGCCATGCCATGCTGGGAGCAGCAGGGCCTGACTCATTCATAATTGGATCCCACTGCTCACCTTGCGAGCCTCCAGGCTCTCCCGCCTGCATAGCAAGTAGGAACAGGTCGAGAATGCTCAACGGTGCTGACTGTTATGGTCAAAGGTGCAACAACACTCGTTGAGAATGCATGCCTCCACTAGGCATACGATTCTAAAAACCTTAACCGCCTGCTGTGCCAACAAGCGTCACAACCCCCTTGTGCTCACAGGATGGTGTCGGCCATGGTGTCGCCAAATGTGCTCTTGCTGCGCATGTGCAGCAGCATGCGCTCCACCTGCAGTGAAAAGCGTAAACGGAAGGTTGGTGTGTGGCCAACAGCCTGGTTTCAAGGTGCTGCGTGCCTACGACGGAGGTGCACAGCAAGCCAGGCCGCCGGTTGCACAGCAGCGCAGCATTCAATAGCACAACAACCCCTCGCCTCTGCCGGGTCCTCCAGCTTCTCCAGTATGTGGCCCTGCGCCATCAATTAAACTGAAATAGAGGGCAGGTAACTGCGCTGCATATGCAGCCAAACGAAGCAGACCGGCTGGTTGACATTTGCAGCGGAAGGCCATTGCCGCTTTGCCGCACCTGATCTTGCTCTGCCATCAACACATGATCATCCTCATACTTGCCGCGCTGGTAGCTGGTGGTCAGGGCCACACGGCCTGCTGGCGCCTGCGGAAAGTGGTGCATGTGCTGTTGCGGAAATGCCAAGTGGCGGCGGCAGCGGTGGCGGCGGCGGCGGCGGTGCTGCAACACAGCGCGGGACTGATCCGGGCGTTGCGGCGGCTTCAGCCGACTTGCCTGCAGTATGACAGCCCGCAGCTGGGTCGCCCGAGCCACGGCGCGCAGCATGCCGGACTTGCCCGTCCCGCGGCCGGCGGGGAGCACGCGGGGGGGGGGGGGGAGTAGCTATGATCAGCGGTATTGGCAAAGCAATGAGCACCCGACTGCTGCCATCCAAGGCCCCGGAGCCACAGGACGCTTCGCCGCCACGTCAAGTCGCCTGCCGCCGGCCACCCATTTCCCTTACGCCTGTTGCCTTAACTTACACGCTTGCAATGCACCGATGTGCGGGTTTCGAGGTGAGAGCAGCATTCAAACGAGTATGCAGCCAGACAAGGCATGGACATGGTCCCATTCGCCGCCAGCGGTGGCCGCCACTGCCGCTGACGCCCTTCCCCTGCTGTGTTCAGGTGCTGGTGGTGGCGGGTGTGCCGCCGCGCCCCTCCAGCACCTCCCGGTCCGTCACCGTGTCTCCCTGCACCTGGGAGGCATCTGCGTCCTCCACATGCTCCTGCGGCAGGGGTTGAAGGGTGGCAAGGCACACCTCAGCTCAGCATGCGCAGGGTGCGGACGGCACGCTGTTGAGCAGAGGTGCAGTCACAGGCAGGGTGCAGGCTGCAACTGCAAACAAGGGCACATGTATTGGATACTGCACATTTCCATGCAACAACAGGATGGGTGCGCTGCAAACACAGCACAAAACAGCAACCCCCTCAACACCAGCGCTCTCAAGAACAGCCAGGCATGCTGCCGCTCACTGCCGCCGCCTCGCGGCTCTCGTGGGCCAGCGCCCGTGCCAGCTCCGGCTCACTCAGGTCCTTGCCTCCCTGCAGGCGGCAGTTGTGTGTTTGGTTGGTTGATGAATTGGTAGTGCAGAGGGTTGCCACAGCTGCATGCTAGAGCTGCAAACCGCCGTCCAGCTGCCGCTCAGCCGGCGCACAGCATCGGCACTCCCTGCCCCTGCCTCCCTTCCCCTGCTTTGCCTCGTGTACCATCTTGGCGGCGTTTTCCTTGTCCTGCTTGAGCTGCTCCTGCGACTCGCTGGTGGCCGCCTCCCGCTCCTCTGCAGCAGGGAAGGAGCATGGGGAGAACGGCTGTGCGCAGGCAGCGGCGGCAGCGGCGGCGGCAGCCAGCAAGCAGCTGCGGCCATCTCCCTGTCCCATCCCAGCACCCTACGGACCAGGTTCCTCCGAGTAGCCGCCCCCAGGGCCCGTGGGGACCCCGCTCAGTCGACGAGCTGCCATCCAAGTGCAGCCAGCGGCGGCCGGAGCTGCACCCAAGGGCGCCAGGCGCCTCCCAGCAGCTTGCAGCATGCGTCCAAGGTCTGTGAGAACGATTGGGGGCCTGGAGGCTGCATATGTGACAGGCGGGCGCGGCGCCGCTGGCCAAATGAGCATGGGGGCAATGGCTGCAAAGCAGCCTTCTGCAAGTGGCTCACCCCTTCCACTGAGGCCAAGATGGTGACCACAGGAAAGCTCAGGCGCTCCAGGAAAGCTCAGGCGCCAGAGCAGGGTCAGGAGCCTGCAGCCGAGGAGCAGGAGCCGTCCAAGGCCGCAGTGCACAAGCGCGGAGAGCCAGAGGGCGGCGAGCCTGCCACGGCTGAGCCAGCGGGCAAGCGGCAGCGGCGCAGCGCCGGCGGCGAGGAAGATGAGGAGGCAGGGGAGGAGGCCGCCAAGGGGGCAGTTGCAGAGGCAGCTGCCGAGGCTTCTGAACCGGCTGCTGCCTCAGAGGAGAAGAAGGATGCAGGTGAAGGTTAGTGTCAGCGGTGCTGGCTTGCTCTCATTCTCACACTGCCGCCACTGCCGCTGCCGCTGCCGCCGCCGCCGCCGCCGCCGCCGATGCCCTTGCACCTCCCGCCCGCTCACCCTGCTTCCCTGCCTCTTCAAGTTTATTCTTGCCCTCGCCTTGCGCACAGAGGAGGAGGGCAAGGAGGATGAGCAAGGTGGACAGCCTGGTGAGGCCGGCGAGGCGCAGGCGGAGGAGGCAGAGGCAGGCGGCGGCGAGGGCAGCGGTGCAGCTGCGGCAGCAGGCGGCGAGCAGGAGGCGGGCAAGGAAGCGGCTGGGATCCTGGAGCAGGGTCGCGTGACCTTCCTGTACAGGTGAGGCGTGCCGGTTCATCTGTCTGGGTTGTAAGCTTCAAGTTAGGCTTCCCTTCAGAGCTGCATGGCCACCCGCAGTGCAACGCATGCACTGCTGTGCTGTTCTGGTCACCAGCCTGCCATGTTAGCTTGCTGCCCAGTCCATGGCTCCTGCTGCCCACAGGCCCAAGGTGGGCAAGGAGGAGGTGGGCAGCCTGGACGACGTGCAGCGCTTCTTCATGCTGCTGCACCCCTCCAAGAGCGGCGTGAAGAGCCGGCTGTGCGTGCTGGGCAAGAAGCGGCTGCCGTCTGCAAGGCGCCACGAGGTGAGGAGCTAAAAAGAGGTGCTCATGGGATGATGGTCACACCAGCCTCATGAGAGAAAACAGACTATATCCTACGAGCCTGGCTCATTGCCAGCAAGGCTACGCTGCTGCCCCAAATTTCTCTGCTGGTTGAGATGACTGCCCACGTCTTTTGCCCCCCTGCCTGCTGTGCAGCGCTTCTTTGGGTTTGTGGAGGCCACGTCCGAGAGCGCTGAAGAGCTACTGGAGGGGCTGGGGCCGCAGCAGTATGAAACCAAGACCAGGGGTGAGCAGACAGTGGGGAGCAGTTGGGTGGCTGGGTGGTGGCTGCGCGGCCGCTTGCTGCCGGCCATTGGGGATTCAGCGTCCGCTGCTGCACTGTTTCCAGCCCTGTAGCTGGCCGCACAGTGCTACACATTGTTGTCTTTCGTCCCGCCGGCACACGCCACCTGGCTGCAGCACGCGCAGTGGGGCAGGGCACGTACGCGCTTGCCGAGCACAAGGACCACGTGAAGCTGCTGTACAGGTGGGGGCTGCTGGGCTGGCGGCAGGCTTGTGACTCGACCTTGATGGGGGCTGCCAAGCCGCTGCCGGCGGTGGGCCGCAATGGGCACTCTTATACATGGAAGTGTCTCTAACCTGCAACGCTACCACTGCATGGCATGTGGCATGTTCCTCCAGACTGCTGCCGTCCCTCCCATCCTCCTCATCCCGACAGGCTGGAGGTGCCGTCCACGCCGGGCGAGGCGCAGCTGGAGTTCACCATCGGCGAGGAGGGCGCCTTTGTGCTGCAGGTCAAGGTGCGCTTGCCTTTCCAACGAGCAGCAACATCATACGCTGGCCTTCATGCCTTGCGCTTGGGGCAACGTCACTCAACCCAGTGATGCGTGTATAGCCCCGCCCCTGCATGATCCCTACCCCTGCCTTCCGCCTGCCCCACCCACCCACTGCCCCCACAGAACCCCGAGGCTCATACCGAGGGCGACCCTGGCCTGTCGGATCGCGCGGAGTACAGCGGGGAGAAGCAGCGGGAGTTTGGCGACTACCGCTGGATCTCGCCCCGCGACACGCAGGTGAGGGTTGGGTTGTCACATGCTCTTGTGGCAGCCCACTGTGCGGTGGGACGCGTTGGTAGCTGCCTTGCCAGCAAAGCAGTGGCCTGCTGGTTCGCTGCGCCTGCTGAATCACGGGCACGTCTAGGCACTGGTATCAACAGCCACCTGCGCCTGCCTCGTCCCGGCCCACAGCTGCTGGACGTGCCGCGCTGCGAGTTCCTGCTGATTGGCGCCCGGGAGGAGATGCCTGCGGGCCTGGGCGAGCAGCTGGAGGTGGGTGGGTGGGTGGGTGGGTGGGGGACTGTGGAAGTGAGTCACGGTGGGACAACATTGAATAAATGGAGAGCGCTCTCCGCCTCGAGGCAGGAGTGGCTTGGAACCAGCGGGCCAGCGAGGATCTCATCCTGCCTGCCTGCCGCTGCATCCTGCTGACGCAGCTGCCAGCTACTGTCCCGCCTGCAGGCGGAGGACGAGGCGGCATGCTCCAAAGGCGCTGGCCGCGATGACGAGTGCATGCTGGAGCAGCTGAAGCAGGCGGTGCAGGTGCGGCCATGGCCAGCGAGCGGGAAGAGCCGGTGCGGCAGGGGGGTGGGTTGGCAGGATGCCTGGGTGGCTGCCCGTGCATGGACGCAGCTGTTGATTGCTTGCGCACTGCATCCCGTTGCAGGCGGAGAAGGTGGGCATTGACATGGAGCCGGCTGCCACGGGCCAGCTGGCATGAGGGAGGAGCATGAGATGGGGCGACTTGTGGAGGGGGGGCACATGCAGAGCGCGTGGGGTGGCCATGCATTGCTGCTGCATCCTTGTTTGACACTTCTGACGCGCATGCTGACGCAACTGGATTCAATGGCTATGGTAACATCATGTAAAGATTGGGAACGCAGGACAAGCACCTTGTTGCAATGCGACGAGACGAAACGGCAGCGGCGGCAGCGGCATCGCAACGGGCCCATTTCGCGGTCTGGCGGTTCCAACCTACTGCGATCGCACTGCACACCCACTCCAGACCTGTGCAGGCGTTCCCTCGCAGCTCCTGGCGCACGTGCTTTTTTGGGCTCTTCGGCGGGGGCCCGCAATGCTGCCGGCGGCGCCACCGATCATGGTCAAGCACCGGCTGTCACGCAGCAGCAGCGCGGAGCCCACGGAGCTGCTGGCAGCCATCCGCAAAAGTCTGCCTTCGCAGCTCCCGCCCCTGGACTCCCACACCATCGCTAAGCTCAAGGTAATAACCATACAGTGCCAGTTTACACGCATGTGGGGCCTCCAGGCCGCCTGGGCGCCGCTGCCGCCGCCGGTCCGCCCGGCTACCGCCGCCTGCCGCCGACGACATGCTTGCCTTCTGCGCCCACATGCTGCTGCGGCCGATCACATGCACCCCCTGCAGGAGCAAGCGCTGCGGAAGGCGGCAGACCTGCAGCAGCAAGCCAGCCACTCGGCCAAGCAGGGGCTGCATGGAGCGCGCCTGGTGAGCAGCGCTGCCTCACAGCCGCCTGGCGAGCCTGTGATTCAAACTTGCGATCATGTGAGGCTGTGGATGCGACTGATACTGCACCTCGTCATGCGCTGCAGGTGGCCGCGGATGTAGCGCGCGGCGACGCCAAAGCTGCCGGCCGCACGCTGGGCAGCCTGCTGCACCGCGCCGCCACCTCGCCCGCGGCCATGTTTGCGGCCCGCCTGCTGGTGCGTGCAGGGGTGTGATGGTGGCAGCTGATGCAAGGATATATACTGGTTCCATCACACCGTTCGTGCGAGTGTAGCATCCATGTGCTGCTTTTACCCATGCGTGCGTTCTACCCTCGCCTTCCCCAGGTCTGCCTGTACTTCCTGAACAGCGTCTTTGACTCGGTGTCCACCTGGCAGTGGTCGCGGCAGCCCGAGGTGATGGAGCGGGCGCGGCGATGGCCGCAGCACTACCCCGCAGTCAGGTGCGCGGCGCAGTGCTGACGGTTGCCGGCTGCCGCCGGTGCTGTGCTTGGTGGGGGTGCGTATTAGCCGCCAGAGCCCTGCCAACATGCGGCTGATGTGCGGATGCTGGCCGGGCATGGAGGCAGCTCAACATCTAGCCCAACCAATGCACCACCTGAGCCCATCCCACCCACCTCACTCCACCCTGTTCCACCCGCAGCTTCCCATACCTCAGCGTGTCTCTGCTGCTGCCGTGCGCGCTGCTGGCGGCGCTGGGCGTGCAGGTGCTGCTCACAGCCAGCGTGCTCGTGGCCTGGGAGCTCCTGGACTCGCTCAACCTTGTGTGGACGCAGGTATGCCGCTTGGCAGCTGGGGCGAGCCCGCGGTGTGGCAAAGTTGGAAGGGGGCAGAATAACAGCTGCTGGACCCTTCCATGTGTTTATGCGACCAGCTGCCGTGTCTCAATTGGCCCCCCACCGCGCGCCTGCTGCCCATGTGTGCAGCTGTCCATGCTTGTGCTGAACGGCGTGCAGCCCAGCGAGCTGGTCGTCAAGCGGCTGGCCATGCTGGGGTGCACAGGTGGGTGGCGGGCTGGACCAGAGGAGCAGATAGGGGGGGGGGGGGGGGTGTCTGTGCGCTGGGCTTGACGAGTCCTCGAGGTGCCTGCCGCTGGAGCGAGGCTATGTGCATGTACACAGCGACGGGCTTTCGGCCGCTGGACCATGCTGACCGTGCTGGATGCAGCCAGCTCTGCCGCCGCCCTCCGTCCTGCCCCGCAGCCCTGGTGCTGGCGCACAGCATTCGGGAGCAGCGAGTGGCAGTCAGCAGCTATGCAGGCCTGCTGCTCTCAGGGGACGGCGGCCGCCAGCGGCTGCCGGGGCGCGGCAAGAGCTCGCTGCTGCTGGCGGGCCGACTGCTGACTGCGCTGCTGTTTGTGTACGTGGGCGTCACGCAGGCAAGTGGGAACGGGAGCGGACGGGCCTGCTATGTTAGAACAGCACTGTCTGGCGTGGTGGTATGTTTCAAGCGGCAGCACGCGGCGGCTTCTGAGGAGCAGCTTGTTGCGAAGCAGCTGTGCACAGCACTGTGCAATGTGCCTGAACTCCCAATTCCGGCAACCACGCCCCCACCCCGTCTGCACACCTGGTGCAGCTGCAGCGCGTGCTGGCCCGTGACTTCATCCTGGCCGCCCATGTGCCGCACTCCAAGCTATTTGAGCAGGATGGCCATGACAACAACTTCCTGGTGGGCTGCTGATGGATGGGCGTATCAAAGGGCTGTCGCTTGCGAGCCAGCGTGAAAGGCAGCGGAAGGCGGGCATTGCTCACGGCACGTTTTGCCTGAAACAGACCAGCTTGCGATGCAGCTACCAACTCTCCACCCTTTAATTTCTGTTTTGCCCCTGCCCCACCACCTCGCAGCTGCTGGAGTTTGTGCTGGTGAGCTGGCGCCACGGGTGTTGGGCAGTTTGCAGGAGGGCACTGCCTGAGCTGATGATTGGGCAGTTGAAGAAACGGCCTGCCCACACTGGCTATGACGCGCTCCACTCTGCCCTGCAGGCACTGCCATTTGCGGTGGGGTACAAGACGGAGGCGGTGGGGCGCCTGCTGGCCGCCACGCTGGCCGCCGAGGCGCTCACCTGCTGGCGCTTCTGGGCGGACTGGCCCACCAGAAGCTACGCGGCGCACGTGCGGTGAGTGCGGTGAGCGCAATTTCGGGGGCAGCATGGACGTGCTTGGCAGCATGGTTTGGGCTGGCAGGCAGACTCGACATGTCTGAGCAGATGCGGCAGGCTTGAGGCAACTGCATGCTCTCTGGGCAGGGGCCGATTTCGCGCTTCCTGTGCCCCTCACCAACCCGCGATCTGCCTCCCACCCGCCCTGATGAGCAGGCTGCACTTCATGACCAACCTGGGCGTGGCGGGCGGCCTGCTGCTGCTGTCAGCGATGGGGGCAGGCCGCTTTGCAGTGGATGCACTGCTGCCCAAGAAACGAGAATGAGGACGCACACCTGCTGCTGCAACAGCTGCTCCAGCCTGCCTGCTTGACTTTTTACAACCTCGGATGATTTGATTGACTGACATGCTGACAGACTGACTGACACATGTGACGCACAGTAGGCCATGCAGTGTGCCTCACAGAATCCAGTGGCATGACAAGTTGATAGCAAACTGTTGTGCAGCGTTGTCTGCAGCAAGCCGGGCAACTCCTTCATCCCGGCAGGCTGCAATGCTCCCTTGCTATTCAGGCCGCCACTTCCGCCCTCGGGGCTTTCACCTCCTCATCACCCTCTGAGCCAGCCTCCTGCCGCTGCGCCAGCCTGGCCGCCGGCTGAGGTCGGGCGGCAGGCGTGGCAGGCAGCGCCGGCACCGCTGCTGCTGCTTGGATTGGCTTGGCCTCTTGTGCAGCTGGCGCAGCTGCTGCTGCCGCCGCAGCCGCCTCCAGTCGCACCTCCTCCAGCTGTGCGGCCTCCAGCTCCTGCGCATCGCAGAGTTCAGGGTGAGTGGCAGGGGTTGGGGCTTGGCAGGCTGAGCGGGGCAGACATGCCCGCTGGACTTCCTTTGGGCCGCTGCCCTCCACCCAAGCTGGACAACCAGCTCACACTGCCCTCTTTCTC
>VFQO010011087.1_pt1 | contig 31541 bp, 60 predicted proteins | sample 3512331 | NCBI WGS metagenome assembly VFQO01 (sample SAMN10412371, study PRJNA504923) | tailings metagenome | isolation source: Replicate 3 from Balatoc abandoned mine | place: Philippines: Itogon, Benguet | collected 2017-08-28 | reverse complement strand
CACAAACGCCTCCTTCTGCTCACGCAGCGACGCCATGCCTGCTGCTGAAGTGGTGCTGCTGCGACAGGAAAGTGGCAACGGGATGGAATGTGGTGTTGGATACAACCAAGCCCACTGCGCAAAGGCTGTTCACATGAGCGGCGGCGGCGGTGGCGGCAAAGTTTGGCAGGTGGCAGCGGCTGGCCCACCGCAGCACAGAGCACCGTTACAAGGCTCGCGCACCGTAATGGAAACCCGGAGGCAGGCGGCGCCGCCGCAAAGGCAAAGCTCGGCTACGGTCCGCGAGCTGGAATTGGCTGCTGAGAGGCCCGCAATTACGATGCAACGAGCTGGAATGCAGCTACGAGATCGATGAAACGTTGCGATTGCGCCGGGTGCTGCGGGAAGAGGGGTGGCAGCTTTCAATTTGCCACCGCCGCGATGCCGCTGCCGCTTTGCCAGTTTGTCCCCCATCTGGGCTTGCAAGTGCATGCGCAGCCGCCAACAGTCGGGCTATTGAAAAAACGAAGCACATGAGACGTCACTAGGTCACTAGACCAGAACCCAGGCAGACCCCTTGCTGCGCCCCTAAGCAGCCTGTAATGCACACTTGCGCCTGCCACGCAGAGTGATTTTCAATATCCAGGATCACGAAGCAGTAGACACCGCTGGGCTGCACAGCCCACTAAAGCATCAAGACCCAGCGGGTAGGTACAGGGTGTGGGATTGGGGCACTCGCCGGCAGTGTGCAAGGGGTGAGGAGAAGCATGCTAGAAGGAGCTGCAAACGGAGAGGGGGCGGAGGGGGCTGATCCCACTTTGTACTGCCGTGTGCACCGCATTGACATTGCTGCCAAGACACCAGCTTGATTGCCCCCAAATCCAGCGCTAGGTGGCGCAGCAGGTACTGCTGGCCCTATGCGGCATCAGGTGGGCTGCTGCAAGGAAGGGTTGGGGGCACAACGGGGGAGGAGGCGTGTGCCGGAGCTTCTGCACCTCATCAGCACTGCCCGCTGGACTGCAGAGGCTGCAGCAGAGCAAGTATCGCAGCCAATTGTGCTTGGCTATCAGCCCTCACAAGCCAGTGCACGATCCGACCAGCGGTTGCCTGCACACACACACGCACACTGTGGCACACCTGCGCTGCTCATGGCGCTACACCGGGATAAGGCCTGCGCGAATGGCTGCCGCCTTCTCGGCTGCCCACACCTGCACCCGGCACGGCAGGGAAGCGCGGAGTTCGTAAAGCAACATCACATGCATCCGACCATGTGCGTGCAATGCCATCCACATGCCTTCTCCACACCAGCCTTGAGCCTGGCGGCATGCCAGCACCCACCTCCATCTCAGCATAGGCCGCGGCCCGCTTCTGTGGGTCCGCCAGCACCTCCTTGATGATGGCGGCTGCCCAGAAGTTTTGCTGCAGGAGGTTGAGAGGACTTGCTCGGTTAGCACACAACAGGCCAATGATGCATCGCCGAATGCACACACACGCACATGGCACCTTGCCCTGCCCCCTGGTGGATGCCCGCCTCGCGAACATCCTTCACGCCCTCCAGCAGCCCGTGCTCCTCCAAATACCGGCCAAACTGCTTGTGCACATTCGCCTCCACCTTGGCCGCCGCCCGCTCCCTGGCAAAGGCGTTGCCATGTGCCTGCTCGAGCGGGATAGCGGGCGCGGAGCAGGCGGATCAAACAGATGCAGGCGACGGGCTCCGAGGCGCACATGCATGCAGCCCAAACAGGCAAACATCCCCATTTGCATCATGGCACCTTGCAGCGTTGCACAAAAGATGTTGAATTCGCATTGTGAACACCACCACCGGCCAACTCCTCTCCATGCTGGGCCCACCCACCGTCCACTTGTCCCGCTGCTCCTGCGGCAGCTCCACCCAAATGTCCGCCAGCGTCAGCTCCGCCCGCCGAGCCCACTCCTTTGATCCTTTTGGGAACTCGCCAATGATCCGCACAGTGTTGCAGTTGGAGTTGGCAAACAGCCGGAAGCCCTGCGAGGAGGTGCAGTCGCCAACAGGTGGACTGGCGAGCGGCAGCGGCGCTCGGCAAGCGGCGGCGGCGCCCGCTCAGCGACCTGGAGCAGGGCGCTGCGGCTCTCCAAGGCATCACACCAGTCTGTACGCGGGAGGAGGCGGCCAATCAGAAAGCAGTTGCGGCTGAGCGCACCGCGTGCTTGCGAAGCTCCAGCAGGCGCTCTCGTTCAGACACCATGGCAGCTGAAGGCAGCAGGCAAACGGTCAAGCACGCCAAGGCGGTGCCATTGGCGACTATGAACCATGGGCCCCCAGCTTTCCACCCCGCATGGAAGCCGGCATTCATCCCCTGTAAACATGATTGCTCTTTGCCCGTGATGGAGCCTGCTCGACTTCCAAGCTGCTTGTTTTACAGCTGTTGATCATGTCTTTCTCTAGCACATCTAATCAGTCAGTCAAGGAGGGTCAAAATTGTGTGCCGGTCTGCCTGCTGCCTAATGCACAGGGCGGGGCGTCATTCGTCCCCCTCTGGGTCGTACATGTCTCCCAGCTCTTGTGTCTTCACTTCCTGGTCCTCGCCGTACTGCATTGAGCAGCAGAAGGCAACGAGGGTTGAGCGCATGGCGGGCTTGCGGTCGAGCGGGAGGCAGGCAATCAACACAACGCAATCCACATGCACAACCGATGGCTCAACCTTGCTCCAGAATGCAGCCCGCTTGCCAGCCGCCCACCTGTATCGCCATGTCTATCTGCAGCAGCAGCTCCTCAATCGACTCCTCATCGTTGACGTCCAGAGGCTGCGCAGGGCCAGCAGGGCGAGCAGGTTGCAGGTGAGGCATCATACGCGGTGGAGTGTCCGCAAGCAAAGGCCAACAGCTGCTGCTGCTGCTGCTGCTGCTGCTCATTGGCCTGCAACCCTCCCTCAGGTCAGACCATCCATCCACACATGCACTCAACACCGCTCACCGTGAAGGTGACCATGGCAAAGTCGTCCAGCAGCTGCACCACCGCGTCGTTCAGCCGCCGGAAGTGCGGCCCCGTCTGCAGGGCAGGGAGGGGGGCAACAGGCCGGCATACGGTGGAATGCAGGCACTTGTTGGGTGGTTTGAAGGGCATCACATACAGGGTGTGCTGCAACCGTTCATCGGGAAACGCTCAGAGCAGCAGCCCCTTGCAAACCGCTGCTTGCTGTACTCACCCCAACAACCACAAACCACCTGCTCCGCCTCACCTGCCCCCACCCACCCCCCACCCACCTGCTTGTCCAGCTCGTGCCGCATCTCCATTGGGTCGGGGAACCGGAAGCCCTCCAGCCCCTGCTTGTCCTTGCACAGGTCCGCCTTGGTCAGCACGTTGACGTGCGGCAGCTCCAGCTGCACCATCGCGCTCAGCGCCTGCGGGCGGGCGGTGAGTGCGCGGCAGCATTGGTGTCATGCCGCGGGCTGCAAAGCCATGCCCAGGTGCAGTCCTGCCCATCTGTATTCAACAGTGCACAAACGCCAGGTACAGTCGCATTTTGAAGTTTCCAGCTGGTCCACAACGGCCGCCCCCCACCTGCAGCGTGCCGGCGATGAACTTGGGCATCTCCGAGGTGAACTGCGAGTCCAGGCAGTAGATCTGCGGCAGGCAAGTGCGCAGGGCAGTACATTTACTCGCATGCAAAGCAAGCGAGGGCAGCAGCATGAAATGCGCCATTGATGTGCCTCCTTCGGCCAATGCTGCCGGCAGCAACTGCGTAAACAGAGAGCCCTTGACGCAGCTGCTGCCAGCCCTCACCACGCAGATCTGCCAGCCGTCGCGCTTCAGGTAGTCCACAAACGTCTTGAACACCGACAGGTGCGAGTACAGCTCAATCTGGCCGGGGCAGTCCTGCAGGCGGCAGGGTGGGGGAGCGGGAGCGGCACGCTTCGCCATTGGTGCGGCGACGGCATGGGGCTGGCCGCAGCTTGCATGCGTGTATGGTCAGCCCTGGCTGACTTAGATCCGAGTCTCATTGCAGTTGGATGCTCGTCGCACATGTCAACCTGCACTTGCACCTCAAAGCCCAGCCTCCAGCCTGCCCCCACTGTCGCCCCCAGCGCTCACAAACAGGAGGTAGTCGTCGTCGCCGTAGGCCTGCAGCTCCGCCCCCAGCCACTCCTCCAGGTTGTCCTCCAGGTACTCCATGCAGTACAGCAGGCCGCTGCAGGGCAGTAGGGTTGTCGGGCAGCACAACATGAGCTTGGGTACATGTGAGCTTGGGTACCAGCTCAACTTCCAACCAGTATGAGGATGCAGTCAGGGACGCCAGCCCCATGCAGCAGCTATGCACAAGGGTTAGGCAAATGCTGCGGCTGTCGTCAACACAGTCTGCAATGCCAAGACGCCAGCCACAAGCAAAACGCAAGCTCTTGCCGCACACATACCCGTTGGGCCCCAGCTGCAGCTCCTGCATCACATCATCCAGAGTGATCAAGTCCCGCACATCCACCGACACCGGGTACTTGAACTCCTCAGCGGCCGGGTCTACAGGGCAGGGACAGGCATGCCAGGGACCGGTTGACGGGTTGGGCGCCAAGTGTGTGCCTGTTTGGGGCTCAGTGCCGGCAGCGGCGGGCGACGCGGAGCAAGGAGGCGAGCTGGAATGCTGCAAGGGGCTGCGCACCTAGGTTGACCACGTGCACCGACCGGTTGATGGCATCGCAGTGGTTCTTGATGGTTTCGCAGTAAGTGGACTGCGTTATGTGGGCCAAGGGGCAGGGGCAGGGAGGGTATGCAGGCGGCAGTGGCGGGCGGCGGCGGCGGCGGCGGCAGCGGCAGTGCAGGTGAGCTCGCCAGCTGGCTTGCGCTGCGTTCCAGCAGCCAGTATGCACACGGCTCTCACCTTGCCGCTCCCGGCAGGCCCCACGACAAGCTGCGCGAACTTCATTGGACTCCAGCGCTCGGCGAGGCGCCTGGGCTGTCGGCGCCACTCTAGAGTGATCTACTCGCCCCTGCAAGTGCTGGAAAAGTGCAGAGCTCGCATGCATGGGGACGCCAGCGGGGCGTGACGCCGACCAAAGCAATGGAGGCGCCCAGGCATTTGCATTGATCGGCATCGGACCTGATCGCACAATTGCACGCCAGCAGACCGGGCTAGGAGGGCAGCACGCCAGAATGAGCTCCGGCCTGGCGCAGCGGCAGCAGCTGACGGGCCTTGGCGGCCAGCAAGCTTGCACATCGAGGCAGCTGCGCACCCAGGCGGCGGCAGGGCGGCCTGGACGCTGCAGGCTGGCCTGTGCGGCAGCAGGTGAGCGCTCCCGCCCGCCGCAGAGGCAGGCATGGCATGGCATGCATGCAGCATCTTCCTGGCGATCGGATGGCAGCCCCGCTTGCCCGCGGAGCAATGTGCGAGCACGCCGCCGCCGCTGCCGCCGCCGCCAGCTTGCTATCATGCTAGGGTCGTGCAACACCTGCACTCTGCTTCTGCTGCCATGCCTTCAGGCGGCGACCGCGAGGTCACGCTGCTGGACTATGGCGCCGGCAACGTGCGGTCTGTGCGCAATGCCATCCGCAAGCTGGGCTACAGCATCAAGGAGGCGAGTGGCGCTGCTGCTGCTGCTGCTGATTTAGCCAGCATCGGCAGAGGGCGCTCCAGCAGCACGATTGCGCATCAGCTGCTGCCATGCAAGTCTTTGCATGTGCATCTGGCTGCCGCAACTCACCTGCGTGCATCCGCTCCTCGCTCTCCCCGCTGGGCAGGTGGAGAGCGCGGCAGACATTGCGGCGGCCGACAAGCTGGTGTTCCCGGGCGTGGGCGCCTTTGGCCAGGCCATGCACATCCTGCAGCAGCGCGGATACGTTGAGGCGCTACGTGACTACATCCACGTGAGGCCCGGGGGGCCTGCGCAGCTGGTGCAGCTGCTGATGCCGAGCTGTTCAATGCAGTTGTTGTCGCTTACTTTGCTGCGGGGTGGGCATGCTGCCTGCCCAGCGGAATCTGGCGCAGCCAGTGAGCGCTCTTTCCATGCCGGTGATTCTGCCATTGCAGTCACTACCCTGCTGCAGTTGCTTTCTGACTCTCACCTCTCCCTGCCGCTGCCCCCACCCCCACCCTACCTGCAGTCGGACCGCCCTTTCATGGGCATCTGCCTGGGCATGCAGCTGCTGTTTGAGGGGTCGGAGGAGAGCGGCGGCTGCGAGGGGCTGGCCCTGGTGCCGGGGCGCGTGACACACTTTGACACCACCAAGGGCCTGCCGGTGCCGCACATTGGCTGGAACGACCTCATCATCAAGTGAGCCGGGGCCGCGGCGCAGCGGAGGAGGGGGAGAGTAGAGGTGGAGCAGTTGGACCCGTGGTCTTTGTGCTGTGAAGGCGCTTGTTTGCTCAGCTGCTGGTGGTGGTGGTGGTGGTGGTGCTGCTGCTGCTGCTGCTGGCATGGGTGCCACTGCCGCTCGCAGTTTGTTCCTTGCTGACGCATCTGCCTGCACTGCCTGTTGTCGCCCTGCCCGCCTGTCCTGCAGGCACCCCTCTGCGCTGCTGAGCCAGGTGGCGGACCGCCGCGTGTACTTTGTGCACTCGTACCACGCCACCCCCTCGCCAGAGGTGAGGACAGCCCTCAAGCGGGGCGGCCAGCTGCTGGGCTGCATGCTGTTGCAGGTTGACACAATCAGTTGGTTGCGTGCTCATCTCCAGTCCTTGTTATCCTGCCGCCACCTGTCCTCACCCGCTGTCCCACCCACCCACCCACCCCGTCACTGCCCCAGAACTCCGAGTGGGTGCTGGCCACCAGCGACTATGGCGGCGAGTTTGTGGCGGCGGTGCAGCGCGGCAACGTGTGCGCCACGCAGGTGCGCCCGCCCGCCTGCCTGCCGCTGTGGCTGCGGTTTGCAAGCTACTGGATGTGTGATACTTCGGCTCGTTGGCAGGTGCAGTGAGCTACGCTCTGCCCTTGGCACACACACGCTCCCTTCAAATCCCCACCCCACCCCACCCACCACCCATCACAACAGTTCCACCCCGAGAAGAGCGGCGCAGCGGGGCTGGACATCCTGCGCAGCTTCCTGGACCCCGAGTTTGCGGCGGTTGGAGGCGCGCAGGCGGAGCCCAGCAGTGAGCGTCCGGCGGGGAGGAGGGTGGGATCGCAGGGACAAGCTGCGCTGGGTGTGCCACAGCTGGCTTGGCAGCGTGGCTGAAGTGGGAAGCCATGGTCTGCCTTCAAGGCAGCATCCATAGTCATGGTGCCTGTCTGCTCAACGTCCATCACATCATGACTTTTCATCCTGCCCGCAGGCCGGCCGCGCGGCCTCGCCAAGCGCGTCATTGCGTGCCTGGATGTGCGGGCCAACGACAACGGAGACCTGGTGGTGACCAAGGGTGACCAGTACGATGTGCGGGAGACGGGGTCCACGGGAGAGGTGCGCTTTTGGGATCACGTCTTCTTGGGCCTTTTCTGGCGTCTGTGGCGGTGTGGCTGGTTGGCCAGACGGGGAGGGCCAGCGGGAAGGCACTGTGCTGGACAAGGCATAGGGGTAGCAGCAGCTGTAGCTGCCAGGGCGGGCTGGCTGCTTTGCGTTTCGCAGCAGGCGGGCTCAGACTTGCAGGCACTGCTGCCGTCCGCTACGCCTGCGGCCCTTGGCTACCCCTGACGCTGCTCCATGCATGGCGCCTGCTCCCTCAGCCCCCAAACTGCTTGCCCCAGCACACACCCTGCCCCTCTGCTCACCCCTGGCAGGTTCGCAACCTGGGCAAGCCGGTGGAGCTGGCGGGGCGGTACTTTGATGAGGGGGCCGACGAGGTCACCTTCCTCAACATCACGGGTGGGTGGCAAGGGGCAGTAAGGGGACAGGGCTGGCCGCCTGCCTAGCAGTGGTGTGCCACCTGCTTGCTTGCGGTGTCACTGTGCAGCTTCCTGCTCCTGGTCCTCGCCTGCAGCCTCCACCTGCCCCGCAGCACTCGGTCTTAAACCCATTACTTGCATTCACGTTCCTTTCCAGGCTTCCGCGACTTCCCGCTGGGCGACCTGCCCATGCTGGAGGTGCTGCGACAGGTGGGCAGGGCCAGCGCAGGTGCCCCTGCGCAGGAAATTGTGCACAAGCACCGTCTGTTCGGCAGCGTGGATTTGCGGCTGATCGTGCATGCCATGGCCACCCCCAGTTGCAGCATCACATCCGCCCTTGTGGGCCTGCACATGCCTACTTCATCCGTGCACCCACCACCCCACCCACCACCCACTTACATACCTCTCGCCTCTCCCTGCCCGCAGGCCAGCGAGGGCGTGTTTGTGCCCCTCACCGTGGGCGGCGGCATCCGCGAGTTCACAGACGGCACCGGCAAGCACTACTCCGCGCTGCAAGTGGCGGCCGAGTACTTCAGGTGCGGCAGCAGTCTGTGCGGGGATTGTTACGAAATGTGGGCACGGCATAGCAGGCGGCGAGCGTTGACGGCCAGCAGTACAAAGCGGTGGGGAGTGCCATGCCTAGCAAGACGCTTCACTCTCTCAGATACCTCTGCTCCCCTCTTTGATAGTATGCGCAATGTGCCCACTCCCAGCCCACCCACTCGCGCATGCAGGTCTGGCGCCGACAAGGTGTCCATCGGCAGCGACGCTGTGGAGGCGGTTGAGCAGTACCTGGCACGCGACAAGCAGAAGGACGGCAGCACCGCCATCGAGCAGATCTCGCGCGTCTATGGCGCGCAGGTGACGACGGCATCTTCAGCCTGTGTGGCTGTGGGCAGCTGCGGGTCGGACGCACCTGCTCCTGACCCTCGCCCCCACACATCTGCAACATGCCCCCTTTGCCTCACCTCATTGCTGCAGGCTGTGGTGGTGTCCATCGACCCCAAGCGCGTGTGGGTGGCCGACCCAGCCACCACCACCCACCACTGCGTCAAGTCCAGCAAGACGGGTGAGGGCCGCAAGGGTTGATGGATGGCTGGTGCTAATGCTGCTTTGCATGCATGTATGCAGCCCAGCTGCGTCCATGCAGGGCCTTTGCAGCCTGCCCGCCTGCTGTGCTGCCACCCTGCTGCTCATCAGAGTCACCCCCATTGCACCTCCCCATACACTCCATCTGCCCAGGCCCCAACGGCGAGCAGTGGTGCTGGTGGCAGTGCACGGTCAAGGGCGGGCGCGAGGGGCGTGATGTGGACGCAGTGCAGCTGGCGCAGGTGCGTCAGGTAGCTCCTGTGTGGCAAGTGAAGCGTGACCTGCAGCGACCTTGTAGTCTGCCTTGCAAAGCGCCTTCCGCTCGTGATGCACCATGCATGGGTGGCAATAACCATGTGCGCTCCCCCCCCCCCCCCCCCCCCCCCCCCCCCGGCCACAGGCGGTTGAGGACCTGGGGGCGGGCGAGATCCTGCTCAACTGCATCGACTGCGACGGCGTGGGCCAGGGCTTTGACATCGAGCTGGTGGCCGCGGTGTCGGGTGCGCAGCAGGGGTGCAGGTGGAGCTGGCGGGTGGTGCTGCAGAGAGGCTCCGCCTGCTGGGCTGCACATGGCGGGTGCTGCTGCAGCTGCCACTGTGAACATTGGGCGCTGAGCTGGCCAGCAGCGTTGACTTTGAGCTTTGTCTGCCACCCAGCTTCAGCCTTCAGCTGACCTGCCCTTCCTTATCTGCCTCCCCCCACGTGCAGATGCGGTGACGATCCCCGTCATTGCCAGCAGTGGCGCGGGTGCGCCCGAGCACTTTAGCGAGGTGTTCCAAAAGACGCGCGCCGCGGCGGCGCTGGCGGCAGGCATCTTCCACCGGAGGGAGGTGCGCGCAGGGCGGTTGCTGGTTTGGGGAGCAGCGGCTTGCGGGTTGTAAGCGGGCCAGGCAAGGAAATGCAGATGGCAGCAGCCTGCTTGGAAGTGCGTGCTGCCATAGCAGTGCGTGCGGTGAGAAGAGTAGGCGCGGCGTGCTGTGTGAATGCATGCATGCAGAGCGCTGCTCCGCTGCTGCCTAGCTGGAGCTTGACTGCATTTTTGTGGCCCTCCTGTTGCGTGCAGGTGCCCATTACGGCGGTGAAGGACCACCTGAATGACAGTGGCATCCCTGCCCGGACGGCATGAGGAGGCATGGATGGAAGTCTGCCAGCCTGCGGCCATTCAGCCTGCAGCCTTTCCTCCCTGGCGCCAGGCTGTCTGTCGCAGGAGAGCGTTCCCCGCTTGTTCTGTGCCACATTTGGTCATCAATTGAACTGCTTAGTGTTGCTTCGGTGTATTCTTTCTTCCTCGCTGGCCTCTCTTGCTGCTACTTGACGCCTCGCATCGCGACCAGTGACTGTACATTCCTTCTCTCTAAGACACGACACGATATGGCAGCACAGAAACAGCATTTCGGCTAAGTCAGACAGCAACCACTGGATAAGCGAGACACGACTGACAAGCAGGGACCTGCTGCAAGTTATTGGTTTTACTGGTCGACTCACACCTGCGACAGCTGCTCCTGCTCAAGCTTGCGCAGCACCAATGCCGCTGCCTCCTTGATCACGCTGAGCCGCCGCCCCCACGTTCCAGTGCGTGCCTGCGGCACCATGCCATGCCCAGGCGTGGCTTTGTCCATGACTGCCAGCACAAACTGAGACTTGTTCTTGTTGCTGAACTGCATGCCTGGGATGCTTGGCTGGTCGCTGTCCTCAGCCCACCAGCGCAGGAACGCCAGCACTTGCTCTGCACAGCCGGATGCAAGAGCACAGTGAGTGTAGTGTCAGCACGGCGCAGCGGCGCTGGGCAGTACACAGACATACCACGCGTCCCGCCTTCATGACACTTCGCTGACCGTACCATCAAATGCGGGCACCCATTGAGCTCACCACGCGTCTTCAGCGGCGCAAATGCGTCATCAGACGAAGGCACGCGCTCCAGATTGACCAGCTCCTCCAGTGCGTCTGCATAGGCCTCCACCCGCTGCTCATTGGCGGTCTGCTTCTTGCCAACACTCTGCAGTCGTGCACCGTAAGGGGATTGGCTGCTGCCTTGCCGGCCTGCCGGTGCACGAACACCCAGGCTGCCACAGGTGGGCGTGGTGCCCGCTGAGGCGGCGGGCCAGCTGCTTCCAGCTGCTGCCCCAGCTGCGGCGGCGCCCAAGCTGAGCAAGCCGGATGCAGCAGGTGTGAAGCCAGCCACACAGGCCGGCGAGGTGGCTGGAATGCGGGGCGTGCCAGCAGGTGCTGCAGCTGCCGCGCCGGCAGCTGAAGCTGGGCCAAGCAGGCCAGGCCAGGGGGCGGGCCCGCCAGGCGGGATCACAGGCTGAGCGCTGGTGGGCGGCGGCACGGCAGTCGGAGCAGTACTGGCAGGCGAGAGTGGCTGTCGCATTATGGCAGCCCGTGGCAGCGGGGCCAGGTTGCCAGGTGCCACCCGCTTCTGCGGCAGGGCCATGTGGGCGCCAGCTGCAGCAGTGGGCCGCAGGGCTGGCAGAGCTGCGTCTGATGCCGACAGCCGCTGCTGCTCTTCATCGAAAACCAGCCAGTCTGGGTCCCTCTCCGCGGCAGCTAGCAGGCTGGCTATCACTGGGTGCAGCTTGGCAGGCTCTGCTCCTTCCGTGCCGTATGGTCGCTTGTGCCCAGCAGCGGGCTGGCTGGCTGCTTGAAGAGCCAGGAAGTCCAGGAAATCGACATTATGGAGGTGCGCAGGGGAGACACCCTCCTGCTCAACAGGCGGAGCGGCTGGGGTGGCAGGCTGCGACAGATGGGAGGCTGCGCCGCCAGCGCCACCGGCCTGTGCGCCCCCCTGCTGCACTGGGCCAGCCGCGGCTGGCACTGCATGGCCCAGGCGGGAAGCTGGGCCTGGTGCCGGGGCTACTGCAGCTGGCAGGGCGGCTCCTGCTGGCGGGGCTGCCTGCTGTGGTGCAGGGTTGGCGGCGGCAGCTGTCGCCGCAGCCTGGCCCAGATCGGGGAGGCAGCCGGGCGGCGGCAGCAGCTGGTTGTGCAGGTGGGCGGGGGTGATGCCCTCCGCCATCTTGCGCTGCAGGTCCTGGTACCACTGCGGCATGGGGAGGGGATGGAGGGCGGCAGGGAGGCACAATGTGAGTGAAGGACAGGGGCAGGGAGCGGCAGACAGCAGTTCATGCATCGCACATCAGACGACAGCAGTCCAGATGTCAATCAATCGCCGTGCAGGCGTACTGAAAACCCGCTGCCCAAGCAAGGCATGCTCAGACCAGCAAGGCTGGCACAAGAGCAGCGGCGCACCAGGCCCAGCTTGAGCAGCGTCCGCTTCGCCTGCTGGCCCTCGTCAAACAGGTCCCAGAACTCGCACTGCAGGCGGCAGAACTCGGCTTCTGAGGTGGTGTGCCGAGCGCCCTTCTGCGCATCCTGCAAAGCCAAGGGCGCAGAGGACACATTTTCCATCAGGGATGGTTGGCTGCTACGCCACTGCCTTTTCGCGGCTCAGCGAGCAGCACATGGTCCAGTTCGTTGGGGCAGTGTGCAGTTGCAAAGTTGGGACAAATGCCAAAACACCCTTACCTTGATGGCAATCCACCAATCGCCCGTTTCGATGCGGTAGGTGGGTGGGGGCTGGGGCTCTCCCGCACCCTGGGCACCCTGCAGCATGAGAAGGCTTTGCTGCATGTTGGCGTGGGCGGAAAGCATCAAACCTCGAGCCGGCGCAGTCATTGCGGCTGCAACCATTAATGCTCGTCCAGCCCCACCACTCACCCGGGTCTTCATGGCCAGCACCAGCGGGTGCTTCTGCTCCATGTAGTTGGCGGCGCACCAAGACAGCGGCGCATCCTGCAGACCAGCAAGCAGCGTATGCAGCTGTCAGGCAAGAGAGTGTGGGGCACACTGCTGAAAGAAAGTGTCCAGATCTGCATCAAGGCAGTCGTAAGTTGCGCAGACCAAACAGAGCATGTCTGGCGCGCCTCCTGCTCTCCGGCATCGCCCAGGCGGCTGAGGCCAGTCAGCTTCTGCAGGAGCAGCGTCATGTCCGCCACCAGGCTTTCGCAAGCAGGAGACATGGCCTGGTCCTCGGTCAAGCCAGACGGCAGGTCCTGCGCAGGGAGGCAGGTTGACGCAGCAAGTGTCACGACACACGTGGAGAGGGCGAGGTGTATGGAGAGGGCAAGGTGCTGGCAGAAACCGTTGGAGGAGGTGAGCCCCCGGCAACCACAGCAGCTGAGCACCAGCTGGCTGCATGAGCACCACTGCCTGCAACCCATCACCGCGCCTCGGCATCAGCAGCAATGCGCGCCCACAGCCGGGCCGCCTCCAGCATGTCTTCTTCGCTGGGCCGCAGGCAGGGCAGGCCCTCGGCCATGTGCTGCTTGCAGGAGTAGTCACGGAAGCCCAGCAGCAGCAGCCAGGCGCCCAGCCAGGACACCTGGTGGGGCGTTGCAAGGGGCGTGCGGGTTCATGAGCCCGGTGAGTTATTTCAAACAATGAACATGCACATGCAAATGCTGCATGTGCGGTGCCCACCATGCTCCAGGGCAGGCCAGCACCCACCACTCACCGGCAGGTGGCGCTGCATGCGGGGCTTGATGCTGATGGTGTTTTGGTGGTGCAGGCGCAGCACCTCCCACACCAGCCGCCGCATGAACTGCATGCCCTGCGCCCTGCAGTAGGAAGAGTAGGAAGGGGTGCGAAATCCAGAACTTGACGACACCGCATGTGTGTCTTGAATAGCAGCATCAGGCAACCCGCACCCACTTCTGCCTACTTGTCGTGGTCCACCATCAGCAGGACAAACAGGTCGGCAGGAGCCTCCACAGCCCCCTCGGCAACCAGCCACGCCTGCACAGTGAGTGGGCAGATAGGCATGGGCAGCCACAAACAGAATGCGTGCTGCCATGGCGCATGAGAGCAGGCAACAAGCACCGGCAGGAGGAATGTCGGCATCCATGCAGCAGGCCATCAGGACAGGACTCACTTCTGCAAAACTGAAGGACAGTCCGAACAAGTCGGCGGTGGGGTCAAACCGGCGATGGCGCACCAGCATGCTGCCATAGAGCCACGTGCCGCACAGTGCAGCATGCCTGCAGGGCATTTTTGCGGGAAATGCAAAGGGAGTGAAGGGGAGAGAAGCATGTCACATCTGCCTGGCTGCCTCAACATGCATGCACGGCAGCAAGGAAGGCAAGCGGGCACCCAGCAGCGCACTTGGACCCACCTGCTCCTGTCACGCAGCAGCTCAATGGGCTGCGCCATTGCGGGGTCGGCCAGCAGCACGCGTATGCCGTTGGGTCCGTCATCCACCAGCAGGTTGCCGGGAGTTAGATCCTGAATCATCATTTGTACGCCTGCGAGAAAGGGTGTGGCACATTCCAGGAGACATTTCAGCAGGCCTGGACAGCAAGGCAGGTACAATCGTGGCAACAGGACATTATTCGGGAGCTTGCAAGGCTGAGCAGCACCATCACCAGCGCTGCACAGCACTTGCGCAAGACTGGAAGGGCACGCGGGCAGGGCCTCTCACCCTTGGCGGTGTGGATCTTGTGCAGCTCCTCCAGCAGCGCGACATACTCGGCTGCGGCAGGGGAGGGGGAAAGAGGCAGCGTCATGTTTTCGGCGGACAGGAAAGTCCACGCACGTCTGCATCTCTGCCCCGCCCGCCCCACCTGACATGGTGCACAGGTTGAGGAAGCGCTGGCCCACGCTCTCCGGCACGCGCCTGCCAGGTGTGGGGTGCAGGCAGGCGTGAAATGAGGCAGTATCAGCAATGATCTGCACAACTGGCCATTAGCTCTGTGCGCACACCCGCGCTGCACCCACAACTATCACTCCGCTCACCGGTAGCAGATGTCCTGCAGCAGCTTGGCGATGGAGCCCAGCGGGTAGCCCTGCATCACATAGCCGTAGGTAGGCTGCGGAGCAAGGGCAGAACAATGAACAATTGTCAGCACACAGAATGGAGAAGCCGGCGGAGCACTCTCAGAATGGAATGCAGCATGTGACAACTCAGTGATCTGAACCCAAGTCAGCACCCACACGCCTTCCCGCTGAAGGAGCCAGGGCACATGTTTGGTCGGCCGCGCCGCTCACCTCGTACCATAGCTTGGCGCGCTTCTCGGGGTCGTCAAGCCACTCTCCTGCGTAGCGGAACACAGCCAGAGGCTTCACCATGCGCGCCCCGCAGCCGCCGGCGTGCAGCTGGGCCAGCAGGTGCAGCTCGATGCGCTGGCCCCTGATGGCCTGCTTGTCTGCGGGGAGCAGAAGGGGCAGAGGGCCAGCGCACATCAGCTCTGATCAGGGCGCAAGCCCGCTTCATTGGGATATGCTGATCAGAAGCTCAGCGGCGGGCGAAGAGACCAAGAGTGTGCGCGTGACCGCCCCGCTTACTTGCGCCGTCCATGTCCCACTGCGACTGCGGGGACTGGAAGCGGCCGCCGCCCGAGTGGGTGCGGATGTGCTTGATGGCCACACAGTCGCCGGGGGTGATGGTGCGGCTGTCCACCTCAGGGTGTGCGCGCCAGGTAGTGAGATAGACTTGGGCCTGCAAACAAAAGGTGGAGAGGAAGAGGTGGTCGCTTGCTACAGTTGCATCTTTCCTTCCGCAGCAACCTGCAGGGCATGCACACGTCACAGCACATTTGTTGTGCTGTGCAGGCGCACCTGTCCGCCACACGCCATGCTGTTGGACGCGTGCACGTTGTACAGAACTTCCTTGATGTCCACGATCGGCAGGTCCTGCGGTGGTTGGAGCAGTTGGTGGCACAGGTTTAAAGGCGGTGCACGATTGGGACTGTGCGGCCTGCAACCAGGCCACTTTCATGGGGCTGCTCGGGGATGAGGCGGCAGTGTGCAGCAGCTCTGCCGCGGCAGCAGGCAGGCGGCAACGCGGCGGCAGTGTGCAGCGGCTCTGCCGCGGCAGCAGGCAGGCGGTGGCAGTGGCGGCGGCGGCGGCGGTGGCAGTTGGTTAGAGCTGGCAAATCTGCCGCTGCATCCCTACTCCGCTCACCAGCGTCTGTATTGTAGCGGCAGCCAAGGCGGACTTTGAGGCGCCGCAGGGCCCTTCACCCGCCAGTTGCCACGCTGCAGGGGGCTGTGCCATCTCGCCTCTGCCTCAAAGCAACAATCAACACTTCTGCACTGCTTGGGAGAGAAGGCGAGGTGAATGGGAGTCGCTCGAGCCCATGCAGCCTATGCATCTCTGGCTTGCTGCCCACTGAGCTCTGCCTGCATTGCCTGGTAGCCGCCTGGTGTCCTGTCAACTTCTTGTCGTGTCCACCGCGTCCAAGGCCTTAGACTCGAGTCGGCCCAGTTCCGAGCAAACTTGGCGCCAACCAGCAGGCGGGCCGCTCCCAGTGTGGAAGGTGCGAAGGCCGTTGGCTCAGAGCCCAGGTGCGGCCGGCCACTTCGGCCGAGCACGCCGCCGCCGCCGCCGCCACGCCACGCCACCGCCGCCGCCGCCACTGCCCACCGACGCTCAGACTCTGACAACACCGGCCCATCCCTCAACACATGGGTGCCACAGGTTTGGGCACAGATCGATGTGCGACGAGCACACCATAGCGCCTGGCACAGCAGCGCCCACGGCAGGCAGCGCCCCTGCAGCCGCCACCAGCACCCAGGTGGGGAATGCGTGCACGCGCATACCCGCTGGCCTCCCTGCCCACCCTTCTCCTGGCTCAAATGCTGCTGCCTACGCACAGCATGGCCCGCATGCCCAGCTTCGCATTGGTGTTCCTCGAACTGGCCTTCCAAGGGTCCCTTGCAGACGGCGCTGGCTGCCGAGCAGGAGCTTCATGTGGCGGCGCAGGTGGGTTGCCACGGAGCGGCGGTTCGATGGGCAGCATTGCTGTGGGTGTGCCCTCGCCTCACCTATTGCTCAGTCTCCCAGCCGCTCCCCGCCCATCCTCTTCCAGGCAGAGGTGGCCGCCCTGCGCACCCAGCTTCAGGACACGCAGGTGGGGCGTTCTTCTGACGGGCAGTTATGGTTACTCCGGTGCTGGGCTTGCTGGCTCGTGCCCGTGAAGAGCTGCAGCCCGCTGCTTGAGCGCTGCATGTTGATCGCATGCCAGCGGCAAGTACTGGCAGCAGGCAGCAACATCGAAGGCGTACGTGCTGCACAACAGCTTCGTATCTGTGCTGCCTTACTTCCTGCCCGCTTGACAACATCTCCTCCTCGCCTCCCCTCCCCATCCCCTCCTTTGCAGGCGGAGGCGGCCGCCCTGCGCACACAGCTGCAGGACGGGCGGGTAGGTCTTTGCCTGAGGGCATTTGTGGCTTGACCGGAAAATGTCGGTAAGCTGATTATTGCCGCACACGATGACAAGCTGCCATGCTGCTTTTGCAGCTGAAGGACGCAGAGCTGGACCGCACCGTGCAACAGCTGCTGGTGGGTGTGCCGTGTGGCAAATGCCGGGGGCAGGCAGCCACACTGTGCTGGCGGCCAGCAGAAGTCCAGCAATGAATCGGTCCTTTTAAACCCCGTGAGAGAGGCCCGGTCATTTTCTTGACTGGAAATTGCGCTCAGTCTCGTGAAACATCCCGATGTACGCAGGACGGCGTGGTGCTCTGCGATGAAGACGAGGTGCGTGATGCATGCTGTGGCCCCCAAATGGACAGGCTGGATGCTGTTGGGCTCGATGGTTGCAACTGCGACTTGGTCGTTTGAGGCTTCATTCGCAAGGGATCTGGTCCAACCCCTTCCTGCAGCGTGCGCTCAACCTGGTGGAAGACCAGCTGGTAGGAGGCTGTGTGGTTGGCAGGCGTGGGCAGATTGAACTCGCCTTAGCGTGTGGACAGCAGTGGCATTACCGTGCAGATTCACTTGCCAATGCCTAATTGGAATGCTTGCTTAGCATCTGCAGGACAGTTGCAAAGATAGCTATGCGGCAATGATGCACGAGAAGGCGGCACTGCTAGAGTCCTACGCAAAACTGGTGGTGGGCTGCCTGGCATGTTGTGCTATACGTTTTCTGTACTGGCAGTCCCCGCGCATGCAGGCTGGGGCTGTTGCTATGCTTGCGCCCCAGCTGCAGCAAAGTGTCTGCCCTCTGTATTGCACTGCAGGAGGAGCGGTGCAAGCAGAATGAGGCGCTGATTGTGCTCCTGGTGCACACCATGGGGACAGGGGACAGGGGATGGCAGTTGTGAAAAAATGGGCCCGCTATGCACTGTCCACCCCTTCCCAGTTTGCGCTTCAAGCATGCCACTTAATTCTTGTTTCATTCAAAACAATGGCGCACACCATCCTCCTGTGCTGCCCACTGCAGAAGGAGAACATCGCGCTGAAGAGCGAGCAGCCATCCAGCGATGGCGGCTCCAGCTGGGCGCCCTCCGCTGAGGAGCTGGACCTGCAGCGGCGCTGGGAGGAGCTGCAGCGGGAGAAGGAGGCGGTGCGGCATCGCCGGGAGGCGCTGCAGCAGCGGCAGGAGGAGCTGCGGCAGCTCAAGGAGGCGGTGAAGGCTGAGCCGGAGGCAGTGCACATTGGGCTGCTGATCATGGCCTTGCAGAGCGGCAGCCGGCACTATGAGCAGGTGTGTGGTCCTGGCCAGGGTGCTGCCTGGGTATGTGGGCGCCGTGTTCAATATTAACCTGTACCACATCCTGCTCTGCCTGCAGCATCACGGCAAGATGTGATCGGAGAGCTGCCAACACCAAGGCAGCTTTGCAGTCCCCCTTCACTTGCTAAATTTATGCCGACGTTCTACTATACTTAATGCTTTAGCTGCTTACTTGTATTGATGGTGAATGTGACAAGTAGTGTGTAAGTAGTAAGCAAGAGAGGCAGGAGAGGCAAGGCAGCTCAATGTGCAAAGGACAGCAGCACCCAAGAGCCACAGCTGGCATGCACTGCCTTGAATTGCAAATGCACTACGCAGCCACCACCCTGCTGCCAAGGACAGGCACTGCTTGCTCAGCTCTGTTGAGTTTCAAAGCCAAGCCGCTGCTCATTTCCACACTTGCGAGAGTAGAGATCAGCAAGTCAACAGCGGTCACTTTGCAAGAAGGAAAAATCAACAGAGGAAACAGCAGCGGCAGCGGAGTCGCAAGCGGAGAAACAGTACGTCAAGAATCGTACAGCAGTGTGTGCAAAGGCGCGCAAGCAGCGCGCCCTTTTGCAGCTGCCTCATCGCGGCAGCTTGCCGCCGGGCTCCCGCTCCCGCTGCGGCACCGGCTCGTACTCTGGCACGCCTGCCAGCTGGGCGGGGGGCACGTAGTACAGCACCACCGACACCGAGGCCACCAGGATGCCCAGCCCCATCTGCAGCGTGGGCTGCGTGCCAAACCGCGCGATGCTGACCAGCGTGGTGAGCAGCATGGCCAGGCTGGTGGCGTACACCTTGCAGATGGAGTCCGCAAACTTCATGACCCACGACACCAGCAGGCCGCTGCGAGCAGGGGTGGGAGCGGGTGGGGTCAGCGGCGGGTGCAGGTTAAGAGCTTCAGGGGTGCAGGAGCAATGGGCAGGGAGGCCAGAGCAGGCAGCACAGGCGAGGCAGAAGCTAACCAACCACTGGACAACGCAGTGCGGCCATTCTACAGCTACGGAACCGGGCCAGCCGGCTGCGCACCTGAAGGCCAGGTTGGCCACCACCAGCCAGGTGATGAAACTGTAGCCCTCAAACAGGTACCAGCTGCGCCCAGACGCCGCTTTGCTGCACGCACGGCAGGAGGGCAGGGAGCCAGGCTCAGCTTGGAGGTCGATCGCGGGTAGCTGGCAATGCAGGGCAGGTGCTTGAAGGTGCCCAGGTCAAAACAACGCCCACCGGCCTCAACGCTCCAATGAACCTGCAGCCGCCCCAAGACCCAGCAGCAGCTGCCGCCCTGCCCTCCACCCAGCCACCCTCACCACCCAGCCCCATTTCCCCCCGCACCTGTGCGCCAGGTTGAGGAAGTTGAAGAAGGCGCCAAACCCGTAGAGCAGCATGTTCTGCCAGTACAGCGTGTCGTTGTTCTTCTTCAGCACCCACTCTGTGTACACAGCCGCCACAGCGGACAGCAGCGCCGACACGCAGCCATAGATGTAGCCCTGCAGGCAGTTGGGGCGCATTGTGTGCGCGGTGAGGGGGGCAGGACGTGTAGCTGTGCGCAGCAGGCAGCGCTGCAGGGGTCCATGTCTGAGCACAGAAGCGAGACGAGAGCTGGGCAGCGGGCACCAGCAAGCCTGCGCGACAAATCCGCACACAACGTAAGACAGCCTCCAACTTCATCCTTCTGCACAACCAACAGGAAAAATGCACCATGAAGGGCGCGTTCAGCACCGACTGCACGGTGCCCTTGGAACAGTCGGTGTTGATCTGGCTGGTGGCTGCGCCCGCCATGAGCAGCAGCAGCGCCAGCCACTGCAGGCGCGACAGGTGGCGGCGCAGCGCCAGCCGCAGCAGCAGCCCGGTGGTCACAATCTTGAGGTTGCCTGCGGCAGGGGGCAGGTGTGGTTGCAAGGTTGGGATGGGATGGCATGTGTGTGGCAAGCTGCGCATCGCACTGCGGCGCAGCGTGCTCGCACAAGAGCCGGCATGGCGATGCAGCACTAATGGCCACGTGAAGCCAGCTGCAGCAGGCACACCGGCAAAGCAGGGCACTCTTGTACAGATGCTCACCCAAGATCTGGTAGGTAGCGGGGTCCACAAACTTGAGGAAGAAGAACTGCATGGAGAAGCGACGGCAGCAGCAGTTGGCCCGGTTGGTGCAGCAGGCGGGCATGGCAAGGTGCGGCCGAAGGCCCTTCAGCCCGCTGATCCATGCTAGCCTGCTGGTACCCAACGCACATAAGCGGTCTCACTGTTACCTCTCAGCCACGCAGCAGGCATGCACCGCAACCATTCAAGCAACCCACCTGCACATTGTTGTGGAACATGTAGATGATGGAAGGCACGATGAACAGGGCCACGGTCCGGGCATCCCTCGTGATGCGCACAGAGCCGGGGTCGGCTGCCCGCTGCCGCGCCAGCAGCGCCCAGGAGATGCCCAGCTTGGTCAGCTCCGCCAGGAAGGGCACGGTGGCAAAGTCGTAGGCGTAGCCGCCGCCCGTCTTGCTGGCCGCGGTCAGCAGGCCCTGTGCGCTGGTCAGCACCGTGAGCAGCCCCGCCATCATCAGCGTGCCTGGCGCAAAGCTGGAGGGCACGCTGGTAGCCGCCATGGCGTCTGCTGCAGCTGACACCCTGCCCGCTGCAGCTGGGTGCCCTGTCGGCTGGCGACGGCAGGTGCCGCGCTAGCTGCCGCTGCGCAGCTGGCGGCGGCAGCGGCAGCGGCAGCTGGGGGCTGCTGCACGCGCTCGCGCGGCTGAGGGCCTGCAAATGTGCCGGCCTGCAGCTTGCAGAGAGGCGTGGGCCCTCGCAGCAATGCCCAGAGAGCCAAGCGCGGTGCGCTGCTTGCGCACGGAGCCGCCCACCCCAACTAGGGCTTGTGAAACGCTTGGCAGGTATATCAGGAGGTTAAAACCGATGCGCAAATGTGCCGAGCACGACGCAGGCCACTGCATTGGGAATGCCCTGCGGAGCTTGAACTGGTGGCGGTCCAGTGGGCAGCTCGGGCAGCCTACAGCACTTGATGCAAACCCAATTGCGATTTGGAAGCCGCCAAACAGCGTCGGGCACTGCTGCAGTCTCGCGAGCGCACACCATGCAGGGAACTGGCGGCTACGGCACGACGGGCGTGCCCAGCGGTCCCGTGCAGGTGCGCGGATGTCGTGGCAGAGGGCAGGGCCGACGGGGCTGCGCGCAGCGGCCGGCCCACGTGCCCCGCCCCTTTGCGGCGGCTGGGCGGGCAGTCTTTGCGATAGAGGCGCGATGCACGTGGCTCTGCGTGCAACGCAGCGGCCAGCGGCGCACTGCTGGGCCCCGACCGCCAGCGGCGGCGGCAGCAGTGGGCGGCGGCGGTCGACAGCCTGCAGCCACTCTTGGCTGCAGTTTCACCTGCCTGCCGGCCTAATGCCAACAGAACTGCTCACACCGTTCACAGCATCGTGCACGCTCCCATGCTCACCCACCCTCCTGCCCCAACTCCTGCCGCAGGTGGCCTACATCTGCGGCGACTGCGGCGCTGAGAACACGCTCAAGCCGGGCGATGTGATTCGCTGCCGCGAGTGCGGCTACCGGATACTGTACAAGAAGCGGACCAAGCGCGTGGTGCAGTACGAGGCGCGCTGAGGTGAGGGCGCCAGATGGGGCGGGCTGTGGCCTTGCAGGTGATTTGCTGCTGATGAAGGTGCACTGGGGTAAAGATGGGCTGCATGCTTGATATGCTTGCTGCTTGGCATGCCATAGCTGCACCGCCACCATTGCTGCACTATGCATTCTTGCATGCGCCGTGGCACCGCTCTGGCCAATGAGGAATACCTTCAACTTCTCACAACGGTCTGCTGAGCCAAACCCGGGCTGAAACTTTGGTCATGCTAATCTGAGGCCATTCGAGCTGTGCCATGCTGCCGCACCTCTGGATCACTCGCTGCCGCACCTCTGCACTCCTGCACTGCATCACTGCATCAGCGCTTGTGCCAGATATCCAGTGTTTGCTTACAGGCAACTGCTGGTCCATGCCTGCAGGTATCATCCAGGCGCAGCAGCAGCAGCAGCAGCCAAGCCGCATAGCGAGAACGAGAGACAAGCGAGCGAGTTACGCATAGGGAGCTAGCCGCCATGAGTGAAGCGAGCATAAACAGCTAGGCAGGCCAACCAGGATCAACAGTGACTGTACCAGTAGATGACGCATGTGCCTTTCTCAAACATGCACCCCACGCCGGTGTAAACACAGCATGTCCCTCCCTGTCGCTCACTTCTTGGTCAGCCACCTGCATGGTGCAGAGGTGGGGGTGGGCAGGGGGTTGCATGGCGTTGTGGTGTGGGCTCCTTTGGCGCCACGTGGCATCGCAATAGCAAGCGCCGGCACAGCGTTTTTGACACAGCGCGGCACCACTGCCCCTGACGCTACGCCACCCCCATTTCTCCGCTCACTGCACAAGATAGTAAAACGCGAAGAACAGGAGCAGCAACCCGCGTGATGACAGCAGCCTGCAGGGCACGGATTGGCACCAAGGGGATGGGTGTCAAGCCCTGGCAAGTACCGCTGAAACGTGTCCGTCTTGCACCTTCCCAGCAGTGGACAAGCCAGAGTTGGCAGTCAGGGGCAAGCAGCATGCACAGTTTGGCAGGCAGCGCTCACGAGGACAGCAGGGAGGGGCCCGCAGCGCCGGGCCAGGGGAAGTGCTCTCCCTGCCGGTCTGCCATCACTGCCGCACGTGCATCACTGGCAATGACCTGCACACCAGCAGCGGCAGGGCGGTGAGCAAGGGCTGCTGAGTGTCTGTCGGGTGGCCATTAATAAATTACCTGCGCAACTGCAAAGCCCAGTGCCCAAGAACAAGATAACCACAGCTTCCCCCAAATCCGTCTTTCACCCCCCTCTCGCTCACCCCGCCGTCGGGTCCCACAATGACAAGCCGCGGGATGCCTGCAACCGAGAAGCGGCTGCTCAGGCGCTGCTGCACCGCGTGCTCCTGGAACGGCACTGCCAGCCAGGGCATGCTGCCAAAGTACTCCTGCGTCACAACAAGAGCCGTTGATCACATTTGTTTGGGCCCGGTTTGGATGCAGACAAGTGGACAGGTTTGATAGAAAGCAATGTTGGCAAGGGGCCGCTGAAAGGTCACAGCAGTGATGGCAGCAATGCAAGCAACAAGCATTCGTTCAACCTGCTCACCTCAAACTGCTGCGGGTTGCGGTCGGCGGACACAAACACGATTGCAAAGTCGTCGTGCTTGCTCTTCACGGTCTGGTAGACTTGTGCCAGCGTGGGCGTGAAGGCGCGGCACGGCCCGCACCTGCAGGCAGGTTCAGCAGATGGGCTCAGTTGCAAGCTGTCAGAGGCAGACAAGTAGGAAGCATTCATCCAGCTTGACCTGCCTAGACGGCCAGCAGCAGGCACGCAGGCATGCGGGCTGGGTGGGCGGCCGCATCGCACCAGTGTGCGCTGAAATAGATGCCGATGGTTTTGCCGGCCAGCGCCTCCTCGGCCTTCACCCGCTCCAGCTTGCCGCCCGCTCCATGCGCCAGCAGCTCCACGCCCTACAGCAAAAGTGGCGAGCGGCGCGCTCTAGCTTCTAGAGAAGTGAAGGCCAGCGGCCAAGTGAGCGGCGGCGAGCGCCGGCCGCGGCGGCAGCGTGGACCCAGCCTCTGCCGTTCGGTATGGTGCCCCAGCATGATCATAAGACCCAGAAACTGTCACTAGCGGCACCAAAGGACCCACCTGGAGGCCCAGGGCTTCCACGGCAGACACCATCGCTGGAAAGGGCTCGTCTGCGCTTCAGATGAGCAGATCGGCTTGCACAGGCAAGGTTAATACCGGCTGATCGCGCAGCAGAGCGAGAAAGCCTTGGGCATGATGCATGGGGGCGCCCACGAGGCCAGGCCAAGCCCCAGGAACCGATCGAAAGCGTCTACTCCACACTTCTGATTTTTCCGCAGCAAGCGCCGGCCGCCTGCCCTTTGAGCGCTTGACGCCCTTGAGGGTCGTTTCCAGGGCCCCTTGGGCCGCGCTGGCGTCGGCTCAAACATGAAGGGGTTTGAGGTGCGTGCCTGCAACCGTCTGCAGCCGCGGGCGGGCTGTAGCGGCGGAGCGGCGGCAGGCGGCGGCAGACGGTGGTGCCTCGTGGCGGGTGCTCGTCGGCGGCTTGAACCTGGCTCCCCCCATCACCGTTCCCCTGCTTGCAGGACCTGCTGCCCAGCGAGCTGGCGGGGCGCCGGGGCCTGGCGCCCATGCGGCCCGGCGGCAGCCCGCCTCGGGCGCCGGCCCCGGCAGCAGCGCAAGCGGCAGCACAAGCAGCCCCGCAGGCCGCAGAACCGGTTGACGGCGTGCCGGATGCCGCAGTGGATGCCTGGTTCTCGCTAGCAGATGCAGACGGCGATGGCCGGGTGGCTGACAGCGAGGCCCGAGACTTCTTCCTCACCTCCGGCCTTGCACCTGCCGACCTCAGCAAGGCAAGCTGGCGCTGGGGACGGGGCAAGTGGGGAGCTCTTGGCTGCACCTTTGGTGAATACATCAATGGTGGTTGACTGAGTGCGTGATGTTTGATTGGTCTTCCTCTCCATTGACACAGATCTGGAAGCTGGTCAAGTCGCCCGAGGTGATTGCCCGCGAGGGCAAGGGCCTGTCCCGCCACCGCTTTGCCCAGGTGCTGCGCCTGATTGCACTGGCCCAGAGCGGCAGCTTCCCCTTCACGCAAGAGAACGCCACCGCGGCGCTGCACCGGCACACCTGGCTGGCGCTGCACGGCGTGCCGCTGCCACCACCACGCCTGGCGGCAGCAGGTGGTAGTGAGGGCACTGAAGGGGTGGCACAGCAGCAGCAGGAAGCGGCAGCAGTAGCAGCAGACAGCAGCAGCGGTGAGGCGCAGCAGCGAGCCGCCCCTGCGCCGGCCGCCCAGCAGGAGGACGCAGCAGGCCCAGCCCCAGCAGGCGCAGCAGCAGCGGGTAGCGTGGATGCCCTATTTGGAGACGGCCTGTTGGGCTCTGCTGCGGCAGCCGGGCCTGCAGCAGCAGACGAGGATGATGACTTGTTTGGGCTGCGCATGCTGCAGCGGCGGCATGGCATGCCAGCAGGCAATGCAGCAGGCGGAGCGGCAGCAGCAGCGCACCAGGAGGGGGGAGCAGGAACAGCGGAGGATGCAGGGGAAGGCTTGTTTCGGCGGCTGTCCCGCAGCCAGGCCGTGTCGCATCGTGACTCGCGCAAGGGAGGCCTGGTCCGCATCGCCGTGGGTGAGAGCTTGTGTTTGACGGCCGTGATGTGCTTCTGGGGATATGGCAATGCAGCGTGGGTGCATCCATCCGTTGCAATAGTGCTGTCTTTGCTCTGGCGGTTGCCAAGCCATCATCTTCCCAGAACCTGCACTGCCGGTGGAACAAATCTCGCCCCACTCCACCAATGCCCCCCTGCAGGCGAGCTGGAGGCGCCGGTGGCGTTTGTGGCGCGCCTGCCGCCGCTGCAGCCCAAGGTGTCTGCCAAGCTGACCATGCTGGCGGCCGGCAACGGCTCGTTGTTTGCGGGTCCTGCAGTCAACGGCGGCCTGCTGCAGTGGGGGCGGCCCGAGGGCAACATGCGGCGGCCGCTGGATGTGGAGGGGGATGGGCCGCAGCGGCAGCAGGTGCGGCGCCGCAGGAGCTGGGCTGGGCGGGTGGATGGGCGGGCCGCTGAGTTGGGAAATGCATGCAGCTGGTGCTGTTTTGCTGCCTAGAGCTGGTGCTGTTGGTTTTGCACACGCATGCTGCCAATCACGGATTGTTGCACTGACCCTGCAATCCTGCCCGCTGCTCACAAGGGCCCTGACCTTGTGCCCTGCCCTGCCCTACCCTGCCTCACCTTGCGGCGCTCCTGCACCTCGCCCTCTCCAGGGCGGCAACCGGCTCAACCGGCTGATGAGCGACCTGATGTTCACTTATACCTCGGAGCAGCATGTGGCCACCGAGGACAGCGATGCTGCACCCGCAATAGAGGTAAGTAAAACACTCAAGGGGAGGTTATTGAAGGCTGTGGAGGACTCACAAGGCAGACTCCAAACGACATCAGCTGCCGGGTTGCCTGATCTGTGTGCTTTGGCTGCTCAGTTGCAAAGCTGCGATTGTCCCCTGCCCCCCCTGCGCAGGTGGCTGCCACCGAGAAGGGGCGCACCACCGGCTGCCTGCTGGTGGATGAGCCGGCCCAGCTGCTGTGGGTGGCGGACAAGGACGGCTGGGTGTATGGTGAGCCGCTGGAGTGGGCAGAGGTGCCTGGATTGTAAACATGGAGGACGACAGGTCGCAGCAGGGCGTGCTGCTTGGCACTACTGCTCTGCTGATACTGCTGTCCTGTGTCACCTCCGCCAGCCAGCTGCCAGTTCACGCCTGCTTCACTGCTGCGCCTTGTGCTGCAGCCTACGACATTGGCGGCGAGCCGGGGCTGAGCCTGCGGGCCGGCCACCGTGTGTATGCCTTCCAGGTGCGGAGCATCAATCTATTCAAAATGTGGTGCGCTCGTGAGGATCAAACTTGCCCTACTTATGCACCGTGCAAAGATAGCAGTATTCAGACAGGCTGCTGTGTTGCATTGCAGGCGCACCGTGTGGGCCACGTGACCGCCATGGTGCGCACGCCGCAGGGCGAGCTGTGGACCGGCTCCTCGCGGGGCTACATCAGGTGGGAGCTGCGAGGCGGCTTTGAAGGGGTTGTGTGGTTGCAGTGGGAAGGGCGCATGCTTTGCGGTTGTGATGCTTTTTGGACTTGCCCTCTATGTGCGCATCCTCCCAACATGGTCCGGACCCTGTCCCACCCAACTTCGGTAATTGCACTCCCCGCAGGGTGTGGGAGCTGGGTGAGCCTGCGCTGGTCGGCGAGGCGCCCGCCCCTCCGCGCTGCCGCGAGCTGCGCAAGGGCTACGGCGAGCGGCCACACAGCGGGGCGGTGCTGGCGCTAGCCTGCCCCTCCGACGGCCAGGTGGTGTGGAGCGCCTCCAACAAGGGGCTGCTGCTGTGGGATGCAGCCTGCGGCGCGTTCCTGGGCGCGCTGCAGCGGGGGCGCGGCGGCGGTGGCGGCGGCGGCGGCGGCGGCGGCAGCACGGCCTCGCCGGACATTGTGCCTGCCGGCAGTGGCGCAGCGGACAACCCAGCGCTGCGGTACAAAGTTGACCCCTCGAAGGTGGGCCGCTGGATTTGGCGGTGAGCTGAAGGATGGCGGCGTGATTTGATTGCGATTGTGGCCCTGCCGTGGTAAGCGGGCAGGGCAAGTAAGGCTGGCAGTGCAGGGCCGTCTGGATGTATGAACAGCCAAACGTGCTCTGCTCTTCCATTGCTTCAACTGTGCAGGGCCTGGAGGTGGACCCTCTGACGGGCTACATCACGGCGCGGCCGGCCTCGGGTGACTGGCCCCGCATCGCTGCCGACCAGGAAGGCTGGGCGGGGCAGGTGCGGACAGGTGTCGGGGTGGGCCGGGCTCAGCCTGAGCATGGCGGGTGGCTGATCACTGGCTGCTCAGCTTCTTGGCACACACTGTCCAGCCCAAACTAGTGCTAGTATAGTAGGAAGGCCTGCATTCTCTCTGCCCAATCTGGCCTCAGCATTCTGTCCCCGCCCTTCCACCCCTGACTTCCATCCCTGCCTTCCGCCCCCAGACCGACAACAACATCAACGAGCTGATGGAGAGGGTCAGCATCGGCGGCAGCAAGGTGGTGCAGGGGGCGGGCAAGGCGGTGAAGCTGCTGGGCAAGCTGCTGGGCGGCGGCGGCGGCGACCGCAGCGCGCAGGACATGCCCAGCGCGCCCAGCACGGCACGCTCCACCAGCTACAGCTCCATGGCACTGCCACCGGCACCATCTGCCGCCCTGCCAGGTGTGCAGAGGGGCTGTGAGGGCTATGGCTCGCTGTGGTGCCCTTGCCGTGTTGTGCCCTGCCACGCTGGCCTACCAGTTTCTCGAGGACTGCTCTACCAGCATACCAGAAGCCATCAACCGTCAACCTCAACTCAGCACTCCCACCATTGCTGCCACCGCTGCCGCCCGATGCAGATGACGACTCTGTGAGCGGCGAGCGGGAGCGCAGCGAGGGTTCAGTGGGCGCCATTGTGGCCCTGCTAGCTCCTCCTGACGGCAGTGTGTGGGTGGCGCACGCCAGCGGCACTGTGGACCGATATGCACCCATGGGGCGGCGCTTGGGCACAGAAGAGTGCGGAGCCACCATCACGGCAGCCGCCTGCGTGGGGCGCCGCGTTTGGCTGGGCTTCTCAGATGGCATGCTCTGGTGAGCAGCTGCTGCGAGTTGCTGTGTGGGCGGCGCCTGGGTGGGCAGGCGGTGTGGCTAATGCTTGCCTGCTGCTGCAGCATGCCGTTTTGCTCAAAACTTTGCTGTCGTGCCTGTCGTTAGGCATGTAATGTGCAACTCTTGCCCCATCTCCATTGTCCGCGCAGCGTGCGCGGCGGCGACGGCGCCAGCCTCAAGCTGTTCCAGGCCCACTCCACCGGCATCCTGAGCATTGCGCAGGCCGGCAGCCGCACCTACACCCTGGCCGCGGATGGCAGCATCAAGGGGTGGAGCTCCGCGGTGCCGCATGACGCCGACCAGGACGCGCTGTGCGTGGCGGGGTGGTGGCTGTGGGTTGGTTGAGCTGGGGAGGATGGGTCGTGGTGTGGACCCTGGTTTGTCGACCAGCAGTGTGGCGGCTGGGCGGCACCACAGCAAGTGACAACCAACACAGCCAGATCTTGGCACTGCCTGCCTGTGGCCGCGCACGCGCTCTCTGCCGCCTCCCACCCTCATCGGCTCATTCCTCACCCTCCCCGCAGCGTGGCCTGGGACGAGGAGGCCGTTCAGACGTTCCGGCGCGAGAGCCTGCACGTGCTGGCGGTGACGTGGAACGTGGGGGAGAGCAAGCCGGAGGGCGGGTCGCCCTTCTTCCGCTGGGTGCACGAGGCCGCCTTCCCCACCCAGCTGGTGGTGGTGGGCCTGCAGGAGATTGAGATGGGCAGCTCCTCGGGTGGGTTGCTTGAGGGGTGGGTGAGGGATGGGTGGGTGGGGGCTTGCGTGGGTGGGGGCTTACGTGGTTGGGTGGGGGCTTGCGTGGGTGGGTGGGTGGGGATTGCTGAATGCAACCTGCACTGGGTTGCATGATGCCGGGCACTGGCTGCGCAGTGAAGGGGGATTTGCTGCCGCAGGAATTAGAGGATGCTTGCCGGCACAGCCCGCGCTCCACGTTCCCTGCAACACCCACCCTCCTCCACTCCCTCCCCAACCCACTCCCTGCAGTGGCGCTAGCGGCAGCCAAGGACGCCTTCTCGCAGCGCATGCAGGAGCGGGGCAACACCAACGCCAAGTTTTGGAGCGCGGGCCTGCTGGAGGCGCTGGGGGGCGAGCGGCACTGGCACCAAGTGGGACTGCGCCAGCTCAGGTGGGGGTGGAGAAGGTTGGGCGGAGTGCGTGGGCAAGTGGAGCGGGCTGGATGGAGAGGCGGTGGACTCCTCTAGGTTGTGCGATGTGGCGGTCAGGCGCCAGTGGGCCACCTGCTGTTGCTGCAGGCAACCCACCTGCCCGTGCCTCCGCACCCCAACCTCATGTGCAGCGGCATGCTGGTCCTGGTGTTTGCCCGCAACCACCTGCGGGACGACATCGGAGAGGTGAGGCGACCATCAATCAAACATACTGCCTGCTGTCTTATGCACGCTGTCTATTGCACGCTGACTGAAAGAGCTGTGCTCCGCCTGCTCTGCTTGCCATGGGTTCCCGTTCTCTCCCCCCGACATATGTGCATTACCACTGCCCGCTTCGACATGTCGCTCCCTCCCCATTGATTTTCATTCCAGGTGACCACCGCCAGCGTGGCGTGCGGCGTGCTGGGCGTGGGCGGCAACAAGGGCGCCGTGGCGGTCGAGTTTTCGGTGCACCGCCGCAAGGTTGCGGTGGTGTGCTCCCACTTTGCTGCGCACCAGGTGGGCATGAGTGCCAGGGTGGTGGTGTTGAGGCGTTAGAGCTGTTGCCTTGCAGTGTCAGCTTGATCAACGCCGGCGGTTGGGGTGGGCGCGTGTTGGCCTCGGACTGAGCAGCATTTCCTGCTCGTGCGTTGAGCAACCATGCCCACAGCTCTTGCACTTCCGTCACTGCCTCCGCTCCCCCCCCGCCTCAATTCGGCAGGGTGCGGTGGAGGCACGCAACGCCAACTACGCCACCATCTGCCGCCAGCTCACCTTCATCAGCCGGGCCTGGTTTGAGGAGGAGGCGCCCGCACCGGTGCCCGGCCCCCGCGGCAAGCTGGGCCTGCCCGCCCCTGTGGCCGCTCCTGACACTCCCGGTGAGGAATGGGCGCTTCCGGTGGGATGTGGTGTGCTGTAATGGCGGCCCTGAAAGCATTTTGCGGCAGTGCCCGGCTGAGACGAGTTCAGTTGACTTACCTGCAACTCCTGCGCTTGCCGTGTGCTTGCCCTCTTGCACATGCAGATGCCGGCAGCGACGACGGCGACAGCTCCTCGGTGGGGGCTGGAGAGCTGGTGGCGCCGCCCTCACCCACCGGCCCTGCGGCAGAGGATGTGGTGGTGGGAGAAGGCATGCGGGGCGCACAGGTGAGGAGCACGAGGGCTAACTTTGAACCAGGAGGGTCTGGCCTGGGGTTGGCTGCAGCAGGGCGTAAGTCTTGGCAGGCCGCCTGTCTGGCCTGCTGTCGCAGCCCCGCTGTGGGGTTGCCACTGCCGCCACCGCCGCTGCTGCTGCTTGCACCTGCCTCCCTCCGAAACGTTGCTGTCGAATGCATGCATGCCCATGGTGTTGCTCTCTGCCCACCCCCCTGTCCTCGCCCCCCAGATGCTGGTGTGGCTGGGCGACTTCAACTACCGCATCGACGGCGCGTACGAGGCGGTGAAGGAGCGGGCCATCCGCAACGAGCTGGGCCAGCTGCTGGAGCTGGTGGGTTGGTTCTAGGAGAGGGGAGCGGGTGCAGGGAGCCTGGGGAGTAGGGCACGTCCGTGTATGGCGACCCCACATGTGTGGAGTTGTGGCAGCGGCACGGCACCGTCTACTGTGCACATGTGGAGCAGGGGCACCAGCTCTTTCTCTGCGGCTTTTGCCCCAGTGAATACGGATCACTCTGCGCTCCAGCCTGCACATTTGTGGAGCCTGCGTTCGACCTGCTCAGTTGCACGCGCCCTACTCCACCCCGCAGGACCAGTGCCGGCGGGAGATGGCCGCGGGGCGCGTGTTCCGGGGGCTGCGCGAGGGCTTTATCACCTTCCGCCCCACC
>VFQO010011086.1_pt1 | contig 31562 bp, 56 predicted proteins | sample 3512331 | NCBI WGS metagenome assembly VFQO01 (sample SAMN10412371, study PRJNA504923) | tailings metagenome | isolation source: Replicate 3 from Balatoc abandoned mine | place: Philippines: Itogon, Benguet | collected 2017-08-28 | reverse complement strand
CTGCGGGCCGTGTACCGTCTCAAGTTCGGTTGCAGTTAGGCCACATTTCATAGTGCACCAGTGCCCTAGTGTACCCTGCCCATGCAGCCCCTGCTCGCCCATCCAACCCCTGCCTGCCCATGCAGCGCATGGTGCTTGCCTGGTGGTACTCCTCAGCAACCCAGTAGTTGTTGATCTGCGCAGGAAGAAGACAACGGGTGGGGAAGCTGCCACATTGGAGCTGCCAGGCATTGGGCTGCGGAGCCAGCAAATGCATTCCTGCTCAGCACAGCTTGCAAGGCATCGCACGCGTGGAGAGGCAGCCCGTTCTAATACCATTCTGATGCTGCGCACCTCCTCGATTTCGGTCACAACCTTGCCACCCAGCTTCTCGTTCTGTGAATCTCCATCCAACTCACAAGCAGTATATATGTGCGCCACACTCCCCGTCAGCTCACCTCCTCGATCTCGGTCACCACCTTGCCGCCCAGCTTCTCGTTCTGCGCCGCCTTGGAGGCCTCGGCAGCCGCCTTCTGCTCCGGCGTGTGGTAGTAGATGCCCGACCTGCTTGGACAGGCAAAATGCAAAGGAGTGAGAGGCATCGGTGAGATTGCACAAGCCGAACTGCCAAGCACCACCTTCTGCTCGGCGCTCCAAGCAGACAGCTGCAGAAACACAGTGCATAGCTCACCGGTACTGCGTGCCCACGTCACCGCCCTGGCGGTTGAGGGTGGTGGGGTCGTGCCGCGACCAAAACACGTCCAGCAGCTGCTCGTATGATGCCTGCGATTGAGTTGGATAAGAGAGCAGGACAGTGCGGAATGTGGCATGCACGTATCGCACGTTGGAGGGTCGCACGCCACGTGCCCGCTTCTGCCTGTTCATTGAATGCCCGCCTGAAGACCGCATCTGATCAGCCGCAAACGCTCGTCTCGGACGGGACACCAGCTGCGCCACCTGAGTTGTCTCCTTGCACTGCAAAGTTCAAATCAAAGCGTGCAAGAACCAACCAAAACACACAGCTAGATCACCTCAGAGGGGTCGTACACCACCTGCACCACCTCGGTGTGGCCGGTGGTGCCTGAGCACACCTGCACAGCAGATGGGGGGGACAAAGCAGGCAGCTCGGAACGAGTTGCGGAGGTGGGGCTGGACTGGAACAGGCAAGTCTTGGGAGACGTAACATTACATGACTCCTGGCGCAGCCTTGCTACAGCCCCAGCTGTGCCCTGGGAGCCCCGACGCTCAGCAGCTTCAACTTGCCTCCTCATAAGTTGGGTTCTTGGCGGTGCCCTGGCTGTACCCAACCGCCGTCTGCACCACGCCAGGAACACGCTGGAAGGCCAGCTCGGGGCCCCTGCAGTCAACAGCACGGGTGCCGGGCAAACAAGTCAGCTAATGCCGTGTAGTTTGCACCGCGCCGGGACGAGCTGGACAGATAGTCTGGGATCCCCAGCAGCAATAGGAAGACTTCAGTACACGCGCCGTGATATGCGCCGCACCGCGTGCCTGGGCTGCAAGCAGGCAGGCGCAGCAGGCACAGCAGCAGGCGGGCGGGCGGGCAGGCGCACCAGAAGCAGCCGGCGCCAAAGGTGGCCCGCTGCAGGCGTGCCGCGGGGATGATGCGAGTCACCTCCACCTGCAGTTGAGTTTAGGCGAGCACCGCATTGTCAGTGCCGGGGGATGGCTGCGAGCAGCCAGCCAGCCCACCTGCGAATCAGGAATTCCTGCCAGAAATTATGGCAGCGGCAGCACGCACACTCCATCTCAGCTCTGCACGTTTTTGCGCACATTGGCAGCAGCAGGCAGCGCAGGGAGCCTCCCTGTTTTCTGCCAAGCAAGGGGCCTGGAAGGACTCACAGCGAAAGTGAGCTCCTTGCCGGCCAGCGGATGGTTGGCATCAATCGTGATGCTCTGCTCGTCCATCGCCGCCACCACGGCCTGAAGGGCAGGCAGACGACAACCACCAGAGAGCGCATAACAAGGATGGCTTGCAGGCATGGCAGCAACTGATGGCTGGCATCGATCATGATGCTCTGCTCATCCATCGCCGCCACCACGGCCTGAAAGACAGAGCGACGGTCAAACATGCGCTTGAAGGCTAAATGATAAACAAGCGGGAGGTCCTTACTGATGGCGGTGCTCCCAGCCAGCCGGTTGGACCAAGCACACCTTACCCTGCACTCACCGGCATGCCGTTGCTGAGCCTCACAGCCCAGCCAGCCTGCCCTCAGCCTGTCACTTGCACCCATACATCGCACACTTGAGTACAATACATGCTCACCGGCATGCCATTGCTCAGCTGCACCACCTGGCCCACTTTGAGACCGTCCGGCGCCTGGGCCCGCGGGATTTCGGCCATCATCTCCTCCCGCCGCTCGCCTGCAAGAATGAAACCACAGTGGACAGATATTGCGCATGACAAAGAGTTGTCAGTGGGCATGCGGGATTTCGGCCATCATCTCCTCCCGCCGCTCGCCTGCACTCCAGCAGCGGAATACATGGTCATGGACCAGCATTGAAGAGCCAGGTGCAGGATGGAGCGTGCCGGCAAGGCGCCACGGCTTTGGACAGATATGCAGCGCTCAAAATAAACAGCTTCCGGGGGCACCAGCCACTCCCCATAGCTTGCCAGCCAAGCCCACAGCATTGGGCAGCACGGAAGTGTGCTGAGTGGCATGTACCCCGCACCACGGCCAAAGGCCAAGGCCAGCAGCAAGCCAAGTATCACAGCGCTCGCCGTAGGCGTCGTCCGGGTGCACCAGCCGCTAAGCACGGCCAGCCAAAGCACGCTGCTTACTCAAACAAGCATGTTGCGTGCTCACCATAGGCATCATCCGGGCGCACCAGCCACTCCCGCGACTCGCCGACCTTGAGGCCGCCCACGGCCTGGTGGAAACCGGGCACCAGGTTCTCTGCAGGAACAAAGCATTGGCATTTTGGGCATTCTGGTCAGCACAGAGGCCACATCCAAAAGCAGCCCAGCGCCTGGTGGAAGCCGGGCACCAGGTTCTCTGCAAGACAGCGACAACTTTGAAATGCTGCTCAGATGGACGGCAAAAAGCAGCAGCCGCCGCCGCTGCTGTGTGGTGCATCCTAGGTAGGTACACCTTGGCACACAGGGTCACAACACAGCGACGATGCCACTGCAACCAATGCCATGCTCGCTGCTCAACGCAGCCAATCAACAAAATATCACACCAGACGCACCGCTGCCGAGGATGAACTGCGCCTGCTTGCCGCCCTCCGAGCGAGAGGTGTCGAAGACCTGGCCATCAGAGATGATGCTGTAATGTGCCTCGACATAGTCTCCAGGAGCAGCTCCCTCAGTGTGCGCCTCGGCGGCGGCTGCCGCCAGCCGCAGCGCCGGGCGAGAGGCGTGCTGGCGGCGGCCCGGGCAGCACCGGGCAGCGGCGGCGGCGGCGGCGGCGGGGCTGCTGGTGGCGGGGATGGCCCTTGGGCGCGCATTGGCTGCGAATGCCGGAACTGCGCTGCTCTTGGTCAGGCGGGCAGGCCTGCAAAGGGCCTGGGGGCTGAGAACCGCAGCCATTCTGCCTTGCACCGATGGTGAGGCCACACCGCACGCTACCAAACAATTGCAGGTAGCCTCGTTTGCACATTCATGGCTGCAGATGGCTGACTGGGCTGGCTCGAGCGCAGCAGGCCCCATGCAGGCTGTGACCAGCGCTTGCTCGACCAACAAACCGGCGTGTTTGCTTGCAGCCGATATTCGCATGGCATCAAAGCTCACCTAGCCTGGCCGCAAAGGCTCAGCTGCGAGCACGCCCTCCCACCTGCTTGTGTGAAGCTTTTCCTTGCGCCGCGGCAGCTGCAGTCGATCCTCAATGCTTGCGGGGTGGCACAGCACCTGGCAGACCGGCCGCTTGGGCCGGCCCAGCGGCCAGGGCTCTGCAGGACGCGCGAGCGCCGGGAACTCCTTGCAGCTACGCGCAGAGGTCGGTGGAAATGCTAGCTAGCAGGGCAGTGGACTGTCGCAGCTGCTTGCTTTGCCGGCGCGGCCGCCGGCGCAGGCTCCATTTCGCGCCAACTTGCCGTTGTGAATCTCCGTGCCGCCCCAGCTAGGTGGCTGGCGTGACCACGTCGCTTGCGATTTATTTGCAGGACAGCTGACCCCTTCCAGCATCCCTCCCACTGCAGCTGAGCGGCCGCGCCGGCAGCAGCAGCGGCGGCAGCGGCGGCGAGGGCGAGAGCCGGCGGCCGCACGGCAGCGGGCGCGGCGGCGGCGCGGGGCGGCGGCGCAAGGCCAGGCAGCCGGGCATGTTTGAGATCCAGGACATCTCTCCGCCACCGCGCTCCCTGGGCATTCATGCCCTGCCGCCGGTGAGCCGGTTGGGGGTTGGCCCAGAGCAGCTTGCAGGCCCACTAGTGCTGTCCTGTGGGCAGGCGAGTGGGTGGCAGAGAGAGAGCGGAGCGCAGCTTGCAGATCCCACTGGTGCTGTGCCTTGCAGAACTTGCAGAAGGCAGGGTTCTGCTGCGAGCTGTGGTTGTTTTGTGCCATTCATGCTGCACTTGCTGCGTTTCAGACCCAGCGGATGCCCTTTCCAGCACCGTGCTGCCCCTGCTGCTGGCACTGCCACCGACCCGCCTGCTGCCGCACTCTGTACGCAGAGCACGCACAATGGCGACCTGATTGAGGTGGAGGGTTCCGCGTATGTCGTGCAAAGCGTGGTGCTTCAGTACAAGCTGGTCCGGGGGCGGTACAAGTGAGCTGCTGCTGCTGATGGTTGTCATGGTGGTATTCAGATCCGGCTGCCACCGCCCCCGCTGCCCTTGGTCTGCTGGTCTGCTGTGTGCATTCTAGACTGCATGGGCTGCATGCGCTCCAGCTCCAACAGCTCCAACTTTCCACCTGACCTGGTCCCATCCCCTGTGCTTCTATCGCAGGCGGGACCACTGCAGGCTGGAGGTGCAGGGCACCGGCCGCATGCTTGCAAACCTGTTCCTGGAAGAGCTGTACCAGAAAGAGGGGCCCACTGGCTCAGATGGCCACAGCGGACCCTCGGCAGGCGGCGGCGGCAATGGCGGCAGCAGCGGGGGGGGCAGCGGCGGCAGCGGCGGCAGTGGGGACAGCCGATGAGGCTGGCCGCTGCGCTGGCGCATGCATGCATCGCACCCATGCAGCTGGCGCTTCCTTGCCTGCGGCTGCTCGTTGGCCGTCCCCTTGCAGCATTGAGAGTTGAGAGAGAAAAACCCTGATCTAATGCATTGAGCGCCCTCTGAACCATCTGATCATCACCCATCCATCCCACCGGTCAGCTGTGGCTGTTTTTTCCGTCAGCACTACTTGCTTGTGGGCGTGGCATGCCGCCTGACTTGTTTATCGCTTGGCCAGGCAGCACTCTACCTGGCAGGCTAGCTTGCAGCTGCACCCCCTTGTACCACCAGCACCTTGCTTGCTCAACGCTTGCTCCTGTTGAGCGCTGTCTCCCCCCCACTGCTGTTTAGTTCTGCTCTCACCTGGTGTAAGAGCTTTGCTGAGGCGCAGCTGCGACGTTGTCAGAGCCGGCAGGCGGCAGGCAGGCTTTGAGAAAGCAAGCAGGGTCGACTGCCTTAGCAGTTGCCTTAGCAGCTGCATGCAGCACCGGCAAGTCCATGTGCCTCCATAAAGGCTCAAGAGCAGGTATGCATTGTATCAGGAGCGTGTAACTGGCATCAGTGGAGGAGCGAAGCCGCTGATGATGGGCTGACGCTGCATGCCGGTTTGGCGCTGCATGGCATACGCCGGAGGTCCGATCATCTCCAGCGACATGCGGCCCTCTGGCAGGCCCACAGCCGCTTGCCTGAACACTGCCAATGCTATCACCGATGCATTGCGTGGTTTATTGTCCCGATTTGCAACCAACCAACCTCGCCAGGGGGGCCGAGACATCAGGCGGCGGCCTGCCACCGCCCGCTGTGCTGCCGCCCGCAGCAAGATGAGGCATCAGCTCGGCCCTCGGCGGTCTATAAACTGGTGTGTCTGCGATCCACTACCTGCGGTCAGACGACCCGCGGCGCTCAAGGTAAGCAGGGCTGGGGGGACTTGCAAGCTCGTGCCGCTTGCGCAGCCTCACCACCGCCGCGGCGTGTGACAACCAGCGCCACACAGTGTGCGCATGAAAGAGCGCCTAGCGGTCAATGTTGCAGCTCTCGACGCCGCCGGCGCCGCTGCCGGCGCCGCTGCTTGGCGGGTTTGTGGCGCTCACCGCAGCTGGTCACCCATGTTTCGCCCTGTCTCTTTAATTTACCAGCAGGCAACATGGGTGAATCAGATAAGGAGTGCAAGTACTGCCTGGAACCAGAAGATCAGGAAGAGGGTGCGTGCCGAAACAGAGGCAGTAGGCATGCTTTGCCAGGGGATTGGGGCCTTCCCATGGCACTCCAGTTGCTGCTTCGCCCAGCGTCGCCGGCAGCCCTGGGGCAGCTGAGCATGCTTCCACCGTTGCAAGCATCGCACTGTGTTGGGCAGACTGTTTGATGACGTTGCCAGGCTGGGTGTGGCCCACTCCAACGGTGCAGTGCAGTGCACTTCTGCCCACTCACTTGCTTGCTCCGCCGCCCGGCGGCCTCCCCTGCCGCACCCGCAGGTGGCAGCTTCGTCACTCCCTGCAGCTGCCGGAGGCCGGTGCACTCGCGCTGCCTGTCCCGATGGATTGTCGATCAGCGGGGCCAGTCTGAGTGCGAGATCTGCAACGAGCCCTGGCGTGGTCCCATGCCAAGTGGGTGTAGGAGGCGTGCTGCTGTGGGGAGCGCTAGTGCACCCTGGCTGCCGCCCGGCCGCTCTCCCACAGCAGGTTGCCGGGTTGATAATGTGCCTGGCGTGCTGCCAGCTCAGCGCCCCTGGACTGTCACATCGCGCGGTGCGCTGTCACTGCCATATACGATGCACAACCCCTGTGTCCTCGCTTCCTCTGGTGTGCAGTGGACGTGGCCACATTCTCGGCTTCAATTCGGGCGCTGGACTTGCAGGGCGAAGACGCAGAGGCCATCGTTGAGGCGGTGACGGAAGAAATCGGGGAGTTTCTGCTGCTGCGGAATGCCCTGCTGGAGCGCCAGCTGCAGGAGACGCTTGAGGACCTCTACCGCGTACAGGCCCTCCGGGACCAGGCGGCACGTTACAATGCTCAGCAGTACTTGCAGCTGCGGGAGGCCCAGCGCGAACTGGCGGCGCTGCGGGCGGCCAACCGAGCAGTGCAGCTGACGCCGGATGCGGAGGCGCTGCAGGAGGCGGAGGCGCGTGTCAGCCGTGCCGAAGCGGACCGGGATGCAGCGAAGGAGGAACAGCTGATGTCTAAGGTGCGGCCTGCAGGAGTTGTGCGCCTGTGCTTGCAAGCCTTGCACTAGAGGGCTTGGACCAGCTGCGCTGTTGCCCGGCAGCAGCTGCTTGGGTGCTGGGTGCCGGCCCTGCCCTGCCGCGGCGCCAGATTGTTGGGGTGCGGTGGGCGCAGCGGCCCATGCTGTGCTCGCCGGCCCGTCCAGCCCTCAGGGCTAAGCTGCCGCCGCCCCCCTGCTGCTCCCGCCCCAGTTCACAGCTGCAGCTATCCATTGCACGTACCCTGAACTCTCCTGCCCTTAACTCCCTACCCGCCACCCCGCCCTGTTTCCCTGAGCAGAAGGAGGCAGACCTCGCGTGGAAGGAGAAGAATGTGGCGCAGACGAAGCTTAACCAGCTGCAGCACCGCGCAAATCGGTTGGAGAGGGAGAACATCAGCCTAAGGGAGCAGCTGCACCGGCTGCGCCGGAAGATGGCGGATGCGGGGCAGCCAGCTCTGGAGCAGCCCGCCCAGCAGGAGGGGGAGGCGCCGCCGGCGCTCAGCCGGGCGCAGCACCGGGAGCAGATGCAGCTGCGGCAGGAGGTGCGCAGCTTGCGGCAGGAACTGCGCGGCTCGCAGGAGGAGGCGAGCCGCCTGCAGGCACGGGTGGCAGAGCTTGAGCCAGAGGCTGCGATGATGGGCGATATCAGGCGGCAGGCGCAGCAGGGTGGCAGCGCTGCCCCGCCCAAGCAATGGCGGAAGTGGCTGCTGGCAGCAGGCGTTGGTGCGGCCGTAGGCTTCGGCATTGGTAGGCTCGGTCGGCAGCCAGCGCTGCAGCCGGTTGCAGAGAAGGCAGCACCGGCCAAGCAGGGGCGGCAGAAGAAGAAGAAGGGCAGCAAAGAGAAGGGCAGCAAGGGTGGCCACAAAGTGTGGCCGCAGTCAAAACAAGCAGGCAACTAGCCTTTCCCCGTGCGGTGGTGTGGTGTTTTCAGCGATTCAAAGCTTGTCCGATCCTGCCTTCTAGCTCTCGTGCTGTCCTTGTCTTGGCACGTGTGGTGCTGTCACTGCAGGCGTGCGCCTGCTGCCAACCTGTAAGCACCTTGCTGGGCAGTATAGCAGTTGTATTGGATGGCAGGGGCTGCCCTTGGTCCTGCAGTATGCTTTGCACGACGCTGACAGACAGGAAGCCGGTGGGGAAGGGTTCCAGCCACATGTTGGTGTGTGCCGCTGCGTGCCACACGGCGCACGGTGGTGGGAGGTCCAATCATCTCCAGCCACCTCTTACCAGCTGCAACCACCAAAACAGCTTGCCTGGGCGGTTAAAATTTATGTACCCATCTACTACATGGCTTCATGTCCCAATCTACAGCAAGACGGCCTCACCAGGTGACCAAAGACATCGGGCTGCTGCCTGCCGCCTGCCCGCTGTGCTGCCGCCCGCTGCAGATGTGCCGCCATCGAGATGACGTTTTTTTGATATTGCTGGCTCTGATGCCTGCTGTCCGGCAGGCCTGCACCTGGCCTGGATCACCATGACCGCCCCACTCCAGATGTGTGCCTGCACTGCACTGCTCACCTGTCCATTCGCTCATTCCCGCTCCGGCCCCTCTTCTGTGGCCCCCTGCAGGCGGCGCCTTTGTGACTCCCTGCAACTGCCGGAACCCAGTGCACGAGCGCTGCCTGTTCCAGTGGATCACCAACCGGCGGCAGGGCCGGTCGCAGTGCGAGATCTGCCGGGAGCCCTGGCGGAATGATGCACTAATGCGCGGTGAGCCTGGGCACCTGCCGCTGGGGCTTGCCGGTGCAGCCAGCTGGCTGGCCGCCCTGCCGTGTGGCATGCCGAAGCAGCTGCCAAAGCCGCTGCACGCACGCCGCAAGCCTGCGTTGCTACGCAGTTGCATCCTGAAACCCCGCGCCGCACTGCCTGCTGTGGGCTGGTACTGCGGCACAACGCCCTTATACGTCCCACAACCCCATCCCGTGTGTGTGCAGTACGCGTTCCAGACCTTGCTGGCGCGATGCAGCAGGCGCAGCAGGCGCAGCAGGGGGGCATGGTGGCCGTGCAGCGAGTGGTGATAGACATTGCGGTGCTGCACATTGTTCAGCTGGAGCAGCGCTGGCAGGCGGCAGAGCGCCGGGTGGAGGCGGCAGTCCTAGCTCGCGACGATGAGCGTGCGGCGAAGGATCAGTTGCAGCGCGACAATGATCGCCTGCGCCGCCAGCTGGAAGATACGCAGCACGACATGGATGTGCTGGGTGAGAATCTGGCGGCGGCGCGGGCGGTAGCAGATGCAGCGCTGGGTGAGGATTTGGCGGCAGCACTAGCGGAAGAGAACAGAGAGCTTCGGGAGCAGCTGCACCAGCAGCGGGTGCGAACGGATGACCAGGCGGAGCGGCGTGAGCGGCAGGAGCAGCGGGCTAACGAGGCAGCAGACCGGGAGCGGGGGCTGCGACGGGAGCTGAGCGAGCTGCAGCAGGACAGGGACCGGCTGGAGAGAGAAGTGCAGCTGAGGCGCAACCGGGAGGCGCGGCAGCAGGCGCAGCAGGCGCAGCAGCGCGCCCGGCAGACGCAGCATACGCAGCAGGGTGCGGCGCATCACAAGCGGCCCACATGGGGGAATGTTTTGGCAGCAGGCACCGCTGCAGCGGCAGGCCTGGCAGCCGGCTTCGCCATTGGCAGGCGCGGCAAGCAGACAGCACAGCAGGGTCCAGCACAGAAGGGGGCTGCACCTGGGCAGCAGCAGCGGCAGCAGAAGGGCGGTGGCAGCAAGGACAGCTGCAGCCCCCGGTGGCTACCATAGTCCAAGCAGGATGGCAACTAGTCTTTTCTCGCGCATCATCATCCACTTCACAACGTATGGTTCTGCTTTGTTTTGTGCGTGTATTGGCCTGGTGGCATCTGGCATTGGCTGTGCACCAGCCTCGATCTGCAAGTACCAGCTCGTGACACATGGAAGCAGGCGGCGGTGGCATGTGGGGGCTATGAATCTGGAACGGCGTATTGCAAGCCCTATGGGAGATTTCGGCGCTGCACAGTAGGATGTATGAGCAGCTGCGGCAATTCAAGCCCAGTGTAGCGGCAGTGTAGCAGGCACAGCTTGTCGCCTCGTGTTTGAAACGTTGAACAGCGTGCTGTGCTGCGGGAGTTGGAAGCAACAACGCTCACAACGCTCGCTCGCGATCAGCCCACAACCACAAACAGGTTCCAACGGCGTGGAGGAGTCGTGGGTGAGTTATGCGCGGGGCCCGGCACTGACCGGGTCGTCTCGTGGGCAGCGCGCGACAGGCAGGCCGCCGCGGCGCTGTGGCCTGGTGGAAGTTGTGGGTATCTTTCGTTTGGCAAGCTGAAGCCGCCGGAAGGCGACCGGCTGCTGCCGCCGCCCTGGCGCCGCTGCCGCCGCCGCTGCTGCCGTCGCCCCAATGGGCACGTTCTGCCTGCACTGGCTACAGAAGGTGATTGTGGGACGTGTTTTTGTCTCATATCTTTGGCGTCTTTGTGTGCGCGCAGGGGGAGGACTGGGCAACGCCTGCTGGCGGGGCAGCGCAGCATGGGGGACCAGCGCCGCCTGTCGTCGCGGGCGGCGCTCGTCATGCTCGGCTGCCTGGCGCTGTCGATCTCACCAGCTGCTGCAGCCTTCAACAGATCGGGTGAGTTTCGCATGATCTGAGGAGGATGCGGCTTTGCTTAGCTGCTTGCGATGCTGCCAGCAGCGGCCAGTAGCAGCGCCCTTTGCCGTGGCACAGACATGTCCGGTCAGAAAGGCACGCGGGCATACAGCCTGCCTCCCCTCGCACTCAACTTGCAGACTGGGCGCTTCCCGAGGGCTTCAATATTGAGCCGTATGTGGCAGGCAGCGAGCCGGTGCCCCTGGCCCGCTCCCTAGCGCTCAGCGGCGCCAGCCAGCCCAACGGCCCGGTCATTACATATGTCAGCAGCAACAGCTTTGACGCCTCGCAGCTGATGAACGTGAGTGGGCAGTGGCGTAGGGAGAAGGGCCGTGCAATGAAGTTGCGGCAGCTGGTGTTGGAGATGCGTGCAGCTGCAGTGCACATGCGGCTGGCACACCCGAGTCCAACTGCATGGCGCCTCATTGCTGCCACATTGCTGCCCGCCTGCAGATCTCAGTGATGGTGGACTTGAAGGGCAGGGGGCAGGCAGACTATGTGCAGGTAGGTGGGACAGAAGTGAGGGCACAGGGCAAGTTCTGACAACACCCCAAGGTTGGCTGCCTCGCTGCCACATGCTCACTAGCTTGCAGCCGCACTTCAGCAGCTGTGCCTGGCCCTGCCCTGCTGCCATGAATCGCATCATGCACTGCTTCCCCACCCCACAGCCGCTGCTGGTCAACCTGTCGGCCATGCCCAACGGCATTGCCTGGCACAACGGCTCGCTGTGGGTCGCCAGCCTGGAGCCTTACAAGAGCTGCCGCATTTACCGCCTGGACAATGCCGATCGATACGCGCTGGAGCGGCAGGCGGCAAAGCTGTCCGATCTGGTGCTGGTTCGAGGGGACCTGCCCTTTGACATCTACCACGGGTGGGAATTTTGTCGTCATGATATGGGGTGGCTGCTGCTGGTTGGTTAGGTCAGAGGCTTGGGTGTCGACGGCGCTCAGCTGAGCGCTTGTTCAGGTGCATATGCAGGGCGGAACGCTCTGCTGAGCTGCACTGCTGCTGTCGCTGTGCATTGCCATCCGTGCAGGTGGAAGTTCATCCGGTTTGGTCCAGACGGCAAGCTGTACTTCCCAATCGGCGCCAACTGCAATGTCTGCCGACTGGACGGCTCGTGAGTGCGGGGCTTGGGCTTCAAGAAGTTCTGAGGCCGCATTTGTTGGGCGCCTGTAGCCTCAATGTGGCCAGCAGTTGCGGGATGGATAACCTGCGGGTGGGAGGCTTGCTTGCGTAGCCGGTGGCGCTGCTGATGGACTGCACCCCGCTGCCGCCTCGCAGCCCGCCCAACAATGGGACCTTGAACGGCAAGCTGGCCTACTCCATGGAAGCCTCAGAGAATGCCACGCATGTCACCGCCCCCTTCCAGTGGGTGGCCTTGCGTTCCTGTTCTGCCAGCCAGCCACATGGCAGCATTGCATGCCGCGGCTCAGCTCTGGCCAGTATGCGGAAGCATCATGCAGCGGCAGCAGCCTTCCAATGCTCGATGTGAGTTGGCAGAAACGTCTGCCGCCTGCTTGTTCAACTCCCCCTGCAGGGCTGGGCCCGGCAGCCCGGTGTTCCAGTTTGGCTCCATTTACCGCATGGACACCGATGGCTCGGGGGTTGAGCTGGTGGCCACAGGTGGGTGATGGACCGTGTTTGATGCCCGTTATCCTGCACGGCCGTGTTGCTGACGGGCCTGCTGTGGCAGTGGGAACCCGTGCGGCAGATTGTGCTGTGTCGCCCCGGCCTGCTTGGGGTACTCGCACAGCTGATGTTGCTGCAGCATGTAATGCTTGCTGCCAATCCGAACCGCAGCGCCTGCTGCTGCCGCTGCATTCACGACACCCCACCTGCACGCCCCTGCCCCAGGCATTCGCAACACGGTGGGCTTTGACTTCCACCCAGATACCGGCCAGCTGGTGTTCACTGATAACGGCCGCGATGGTTAGTGATTTGCAAGGGGAGAGCTGGGGCCTGAGGCTGCAGATTGCTTGCAATCTGCCACTTGGCAGCTGCTGCCCCGACTGTGCGGTGCAACACTTCTAAATTATGCGTGCTCCCATGCTGCAGATTGGAGTGCAGCCAACCCGGCTGCCACCGACAACCGGCCGGACTGTGAGCTCAACATTGTCACCGCTCCACGCCAGTTCTTCGGCTGGCCGTACTGTGCCACTGGGCCGGCGGGCGGTGATCCAAACGCCCGGCCCTACCTGCGCCGGCCGGGGGCCACATCGGTGCCCGACCCGGATCTGAATGCCGGAGAGAAAGTCATGAACTGCACTGGTGAGCTGGGTCTGTGTGTAGCTTTGCTTGCTTGGCTGGTGTTGCATTGTACTGAAGTGGAGGCTGCTTGGAGTGCAGCTGCCCTGTGCTGCCTTGCACACGAGTGTGATTGTACCTGTGCTGGCCCTCGGTGTTCTGCCGCAGGTGCCAACCTGCAGTTCACGCCCGCCATCCAGGCGCTGGGGCCGCACGTCTCTCCGCTGGGCATGGTGCGTCCTGGGCGCACTTACAATCCTGTGGGCATGTTGTGTGCCAGCTGGTGGCAGGTGCTCCTACACACGGGCGCCCTGCCAACTCTCTGCTGCTCTGCCGCCAAATCGCCATTTTGCCAACGCAGCGCTTCTACCGCTGGTCCCCCGGAGCTAGCTTCCCTAAGCAGTTCAACAGAGACATTTTTATTGCCGAGGTATGGTGCTGCTTGTGAGCATGTGCTCCCTGCTGGGTATGCTGTGCATGCTGTGCACGTCTGAAATCGGCTGCTGTGCTGCTGCGGCCCCTGGCTGCTGCCCAGCTGGCGCAACCGCGCGGGATGCATGTCCCTGCACTGAACCGCCCCACTCTCTCACACTGCCCACCTGCACCCGCAGCATGGCTCGTGGAACCGCCAGCGGCCCATTGGGGCACGAGTTATGCGGGTTGTGCTGGACCCAGCAAACCCCACCAAGGTGCAGGCGCACCTGCCCTTCCTGTGTGGCGGTGTGCCTGGCGACACTTGCGCGCCTACTGGGCCGGTGCCCCCCGTCCAGCCGGGTGCCGAATACAAGGGTGAGCGGGGTGGGAGTGGGAGGTCATTCACGATAGGCAAGCCTGCGTCCAGCTGCTGCTTGAATGCTCAGCAGGGTGCATCCAGCTGGCTGGCTGGGCGGCAACGCCCTGAACAGGCCACACGAGGCTCTCACCTGGCCCCTTCCCCATGCAGGCCGCCCTGTGGACGTTGAGCAGCTGCTGGACGGCAGCCTGCTGGTTAGCGATGATGCAGCAGGCACGGTGTACCGCATTGCCTATTCGCAGCCCACCAAGTGCCGAAAGCTGGGAGAGTGGAGCGCGGATGGGCATGTCGCCCTTGCGCCTGCAGGTGGGCAGGGGCAGGCAGTGCTTGGGGACCCAGCAGCAGGGCTGGCTGCTACAGGTGGACGGTACCGCAGTTTGCGCCCTGGCCAGCGGTCTCCAACCCAGTCCTGCTGCCCTTCTCCATTGCAGCCATCCCTGGCACCGCAAGCGGCTGCGCCGTGAACCTCGGGGCAGGCAACGTGCCGGGCTACCGGCGCTGCATGCGGGCCGATGTCTCTCAGGGCGCCGGCCGCCAGATGCAGCTGGCAACCTCGCTGCGCGTGCTGAACAATCAGCTTGTGCTCAGCGGCGCCCTGCTGCTGCCCAGCTATGGCTGCACCCTGGGCCGCTCTGGATGGGTGGGCTTTGGCCTGCCGGAGAGCCAGGCTGGCACAAGGCAGATGTTTGGAGCCCGGGTCTTTGTCGCCCAGCCGGCGCCCAAGGCACCGACGGGTACGCTGCGCTGCGCTGCGCTGTGCTGTGCCAGGCTGTGCCAGGCTGAGCTGTGTTGTGAACGACTGCAACTGCAGCTGTGTCGCTGCTTAGGGTGCCCAGGGTACTGCAACCATAAACTGCCGCAAATGCAGTCAGTGCTGCACACCTGTCGGCTGTATCAACGACCACGGCTATCTCCAATGCAGGTGCCTCGGTGGCAGCTTACCTGCTGAATGGCACCTCGCCCTACCAGTTCTACAAACCACCCGGCTTGCTGCCCCGTGGCGGGACGCTCAAGTAAGCAGTGCTGCTGCCGCACACAGCCCAACTGTTTGCAGCATGCCTGCGCAGGCAGTACCACAGATAGCAGGCCCTGATAACCCTCTCTGCATCTACATGCCTGCGTGCAGGGCATACATCAGCGGCGGCGCGCTGGCCACCGCATTCGACTTCATCCTGCCCACTGAGTTCCAAAAGGCAAGACCCAGCGTGCCGTGTTTGTCTGCTCCTATCTGCTGTTGATGTGCATGCCATGTTGTGCATCCTGTAAGCCAAGCGCCAGCAACACAACCTGCCCATCCCTCCTCCTGCACCGCAGGCGGCTGCTCGAGCTGGAAAGATTGCGCCGGTGCCAGGGCAGGATAGCGGCGGCGCCGACCCTAGCAGCATCTCGTTTTTGATGGCGTTTGGAGATGTGATCGAGGGAGAACTCAAGGTGGGGTGCAAGTCTTATCGGCGCTGTGCTTCTCTTAAAGATCTGTGTAATTCTGTAGCACCAGAGCACAGCCAGCGGCGATTGTTGCGCTCACTCTTGCGAGCTATACCACAGTGTGTTTGTCTCACTATTTTGTCTCACTCCTGCCCTCCGCCACCGCCTGCTGCAGTTCCATTGGATGACTGCCTCGCTGACCATCCCCTTCTCTGTGGCCGACATCGGCGTGCCGCTGCCCAGCAACCTGCCGGTTCTCAACCGCGGCGCGGGGCCAAGCGCACAAGAGCTACCCACAGCGCCGTCTCCCAAGCGGGCGCTGCCGCCGCAGCCCAGCCCCCCACCGCTGCCGCCTGCCGCCTGCGCCCCTGGCGCAAAGTGCTGCCTGAATGGCGTCAACTACACCAGCTGCCAAAGCGACTCGCTGGCTGGCTTTTTTTACACGCAGCTGTACAGAGTGGCCAATGGCACGCTGCACGTGGGCATCAGGTGGGCAGGACAGGTGTCAGCTATGCAATCGGTTCTGTGCAGCAACATGTTGCACCTCTGCGTTTCTTTTGTTCTGCAGGCAAGCGGGGTTTCCGGTATGCACGAGGCACGGAGTTTGTGTCGGCAGCTCCTGATTGTCTGGTGCGCTGCCCTTTCATTACCGCAGGGCCAGCACAGATGGTTGGATTGCGTGGAGCCTGAACCAGGCCAGCCCCGGCCGCATGGTGAGGCTGACAGATAGCAGAGGGGGTGGGTTTTGTGGGGTGTTATAGATCCTTTGGCAGTTCAGATTTGCAGTTGCCATGTTGGCCCTTGTGGTGCACTGTGCTACCCACGCATAGGCAGGCTGACGCCCGACCGATTCCAACTCCAACTTCAAATATTGCTGCCACGCAGGTGGGCGGGGATGCCCTGGTTGTGCGGCCCTGCACCACCTGCCGCACCGGGGTCAGCACAGCAGCCTTCAACCTTGGCGGCTACTCCACCAGTGCCTTTTCAGCGCCCCGATCAACAGCCTTTACGGTTGCAGCTGCTGGGACGGCAGAGGGCGGCAGTGCGATATGGGTGCAGGTGCGATTGAAGCGGTGGCTGGTGTGGGGCCGGTGAATGCTGCTTGAAGGTTCCGCCTGCCTGCACAATATGCTTCTGCCGTGCCTGGCTACTGGGTTGCTGCTGTGGCTGCTGCTTGGTGCTGACTTGCATCGTCCCCTGGGCTGCCACCTGCCCTGCAGTTTTCGCTGCCCTGGCCTGGTGGTACTGCCATCACAATAAACTACGGAGGTGGGCAGGCAACGCATGCGAAGTGAAAGAGTTTGCCCCAGTTTGGCTGCATGCTGTCTCGCTGGTTGCCGCTGACCTCCGTTCAGAGCGGCCCTGCTGCGCTGCAACCCTGCATCTCGGCCCACCCGCCCAACCTCTGTATGCAGGCGGCGACTACCTGGGCAGCGACCCCAGTGCAGCTGATGGCATGCTGGTGCACCGAGTGCGGCCGCCGGCAGCCTGCGTGGATGAGGCTGGTGACATGCCTGCCGACTGCTGAGCGAGATAGCATGTGCGATCCGAGAGAGCGAGCTACCCCTGTTTTGAGTACACTTCCGATTTCATGTAGCACCTCCGCATTACACATGCAATCAAGTTGGTGGCAAAAGTGCATGGGGGCCGGAACCGCATCTAGCATGGAGGCCAGAAACACATCTAGAGAGCGCAGGGGCACAGGCTTGGAGTGAAAACAAACAGGGGAAAGCATACATATCAAGGCTTGCGGTGCGTACTGTAGGTCTTGGGAAGCCGGCCCCGCTAGCATACCCAACGAATTCAGAGCAGATCGAACAGCGTAGCGCCCAGGCAGGCCTCTCAGAAAGGCCGCCCAATCAATGCAGCCATTCCATCAAGAGACGGCATAGGGTAGCCAAAACAACTACTCTCCAAGGGAATGTGTAGTTGCGCATGTCGTATGGTACAGCACTGTGGATTCTACTCATCCCTCCTGCGCCAGGAGGGCGCTGAGCACCGGCAGGAACTCGTCCGCCCGCTGCAGCCACGAGGTGTAGGCGCCGTCCAGCAGCAGCAGGCGGGCATTGGGCAGGCGATGAGCCTGCATGTTGGGAAGCAATCGGGCAATCAGCAATAAACCATAGCAGGTCCTGCCCGCCAAGCACTGTTGAACAGCTGGCTGAAAGCTTGTCAGCCGGCGGCTGCTGAGCAACCGACATGGCGTCAAAACAGGCGGGACTGGCACTTGCCATGGCTTGGGAGTTGCCAGGCGGCACGATCTGGTCGGCAGTCCCTGCAGGGGAACGCAGCAGGGGCGTGCAGCGGCATGAGCCCCCGTATGGAGACGGCTGCTGTTTTTCCATGCAGCTGAAGCGCCTCAACACAGCAGCTGCACAGCTCCACAGCTCACTCCAGCTGCAGAGCTGCACTGCGAAGCTACATGCGATGCAAGCTGCGGTTGGCAAGCAGCGAGCCACACCTGCCACCAGCAGGAAGGGGTTGGTAATGCTGCCCAGCTGGTCTGCTGCTCCGTTGCCTGGCTCCAGCTGCGATGCAGTGCAATGCGACAGGAAGTTGCTTGGTTGCGCTATAAGCCGCTGCACCACAGGTGCTATGGCAAGCAGGCCTGGACCAGTTTCAAGTAATTGCACTGAGTCATGCAGCTGAAAGCCACTGGCTACACATATGCTCACCCAGGACAGCCAGGCGTCCAGCTGGCGCCGCACATTGGTGCCAGTCTTTTGCGCAACCGCCGCCCTTGCTTGCCAAAACCAGCAGGCCAGCTCGATGCCTGGCAGGTGCAAAGGGACAGCGTGAGGGAAGGGGCAGCAGCAGCAACAGTGCTGCACCTCGGCACACGCGCGAATGCCTGGCAGGCATTGGTTGCGGAGCATGAGCGGCCCACCTTGGGTGGTGTTGAGCGGGAACAGCAGTGACAGCGCCAGCGTTTCAGTGGTGTTGGGTGACGTCAGGATGCGCAGCGCATGCGGAGTGGGAGGCACCGAGCAGGCGCCGCCGGCGGATCCCTCCAGAATCACAAACTGCACCGATGGGCAGGGGGAGCAGACGCAATGGCCAATTGGACACCGTGTGACATGCACGCAGCATCAGCGAATGTCAAGCTGCAGGCTGTGCTCCCTGCCCCTGCGCAGTGGCCACTGCGCAGCATAAAGTGGGCCAGTTTGTTTCACGTGGCGCACGTGACATACATGTGCTCCCCAGTCCACATTCAGGCCCGCAGGTTGCAACAGACCGCACAGCCGGCATTTAGATGACCCAACTCGCCTTGCGCAGCTGCTCCCCGTGCCGCGCCGCCATCGCAACCGCTACAGCGCCACCCAGCGACCAGCCCAGCACATCGGGAGGCTGCTCAAGCCCCAGCGCCTGCCAAGTTGAAGGGCAAGTGAGGACTCGGTTCCACGGCCAAAGTGGAGAGCTGTACAGTGCCTCCAGGCGGCAGCTGTCTGGCTCCAAAGGTCAGCAGCTCAACACTCAACGCTGACACACGTGCATGGTCATCCCGACTCAAGGCACGCTGTGCACAGCAGACGCTGCTCGCCTGAACGAACTCAATTATTTCGTCCGCCATGGTCGGCACGGTGAGGGGCTGCAGCGGCGCCAGGTCCTGTGTGGCGCAGGCGCACAGACAGTGCGCATTTGAGCCTAGGATCCACATTGACGGGGAGTCAGTCCAGGGGTGACCACAGTGTGCCACTGCCTCCGCTGCGCCTGGGCTAATACAAGGTGCAGGCCGGCGAGTTGCAACAACTGGGAGTCCACCAGCACGCACCTGGCTCTGACCCTGCCCCCTCAAATCAACCATGATGACCTCTCGATCGGCGGACAGGATATCCAGGAATTGCAGCGGCCTGCAGGCTCAGGTGTGGCAGTGCAGCGGCGGTATGGCAATGCGAGGGCAGGTACTCTGTACATAATACGGCAGTGCGGCGGCCCATGAAGAGGGAGCTAAGGCCGGTGGCGAGGTGGTTCGGGAGCTGGGCAGGCAAGCCAACCAGTGCCTCACAGCCACAGCAGGTGGGTAAGTCTTATGTGAATCAGACCAGCCAGTGCGGACCAGTGGAAGCTCACCAGCCAGCGAGCATGTCCCCAAAGCCGGCGAGCAGCACCAGGCCTGGGTTGGAGCTGTTGGTGCCAAACCTGCAAGTAGACAGGGCACATTAACAGGAACCTGCTGGCAGCAGCGTGCCGGTGGCAGCTGAGGGTCGCGGCAGAGGGGAATCGGCAGCGGGCATGGGCAGGTGGAGAAGTTGAGCAGGCGCCCCGCTCCTGCGCTGCCGCTGGCGTACATGGCAGCAGGGAGACACCCCTCAACCAGCCATCCAAGCCTGTTCAGCACCTGTAATAGCCCCAGTTGGCAGTGGGGGTCTGCACCCGCAGCAGCGGCCCGATGTTCTGCCAAGAGTTGGGCGGAGAAGGGGAAGAGACCCGCACATGACAGCGGCAGGAAGAGCCCGGGGCCACGCAGGCGGGCTCACAGCAGGTGGCGGTGCACTTTCTGGCCCACAGTATGCTTGCGAGCTTCCTGCCGACACCTCCCACCTCTCGTGTGAAGCCATCGGCTGGCAGGAACTGGCTCTGATCCACCACCACGCTCGAGCAGAGGTCGGAGAGGCGGGAGGGCAGGCCAAGGTCATCGTCCTTGAGCCCTCGGCCGGCGGCGGCGGCGGGCGCGGCGGTGGTGCACAGCAGCGCTGCAAGCAGCGCCAACGCTGCGCGCGGAGGCTTCATGCCGGCTGGCAGCCGTCAGGCGTGCGTAGGCGCCTTAGAGCCAGGCGAGGTCGGGGCAGCGCAGGTGGCCTTTCCTGGCACCCTGAGCCTGCTTGCCACAGCTGCGCCAAGGTGTGGACTGCAACGCTGGGCAAACGCGAAGCTGAACAGCGCTAGCCAGGGCTTGCTCCAGTGCCCCCATCATCCGCTGACCGGGCGGCCCCGGCTGTGCCTGCGAGACCATGCCTGCAAGGCTTTGCATCACTTCCTGCTGCCCTTGGTGACTGATCGGTTGGTTACACGGGGTAAAGGGTCGTCGTTCAGAGGGCAGGGAGAGACGGGAGCGAAACAAATTGAGCACAAAATGTTTGCCGAAAGCGGCAGCACGTGGAGGGCACACGATGAAGGGAGGGCGGTGAGGCAGAGGCGCTCGAAAACCCGGCGATCAGTGGCATGGGCATCTTAGCGGCAGAGTGGTGCGCCACCGGCTGGCTATTGAGTCATGGTACAGTAAGGTGGTGTGGAGAAGCAGGCGGCGACAGCCGCAAGGCCACGCCTGGCGCGCTCACTCCTGCATGGCAGCCACGCCGCTGCGGCCAGAGCGCACGCTGCCGCGGCCGCGCACGCGCGATGTGCCGCCCGCAGCCTGCAGGGAGGTGGTGGGGGCAAGGAAGGTTGATACTCAGCCTGGGCCAGGGTTTTGGTGTGTGTGACGCCGATTCAAGCAGCTGGGCAACACGTCACGTCCCAGCATGCATGCTGGGGAAGACGGCAGACGAGCCAAGCCAGGCAGCCACACAAGGAACAAACAGCAATACCATCAAGTTGAGAAAGCACTTGCCTGCTGGAAGTGGCGGGTCAGCTGCACCATGCGCGTGCCGCCCTTCTCGCCGCTGATGCGGATGCCGCTGCTGAGGGTGCGGGGGCCGCCGCCCGCGCCGCCGCCCACGCCGCCCGCCGCCTTGGCGATCAGCTCGATCTGGAGGGCAGAGCAGCAGATGCGGCAGAGGGGTGAGGGGTCCACACAGAAGCAGGGGCGGCTGACCGCCAGCTGTTCGTCCCCAAGTCCGCACGGCAGGGCTGGTACAAGGCTGCATGATGCCCCACAGCAGCATTGTGTTCAACATAGTACAGCTTCACGGCCTGCTATTGAACTTGCAGGCCCGCTGTGCCCATCCACCTCTGCTCCCGCCGTGCTCAAACGCACCTCCATGGGCTGCCCATCCAGCTGCACGGTGTTGTAGCGGCGCATCGCGCGCTCAGCGTCTGCCGCCTGCTCGTAAATCACCTCAGCGGTGCCCTCCGACCGGCCGCTGCAGCACCAGAGTAGAGAAGGAGGTAAAACGGGTGGGCACATGTGCTGCGCTGCGGCAATGTGCTGCGCCGAGGCACGCCAGAGAGGCCAGGGTGCTGTGCAGACAAATGCAGCGCAAGCGCAGAACCCGGCCATGGGCAACAAGCAGCACGCAGCCGCGCTCAGCATTGCTTTTCCTGCTGCAGCACCCATCGCATCGACTCGAGCGGCACAATAACAGCTCATCCCAGCGCACCTGTTGTCGTAGTGCACCTTGTGGCTGACCAGCTTGCCGCACGTGGCAAACAGCTCCTGCGCAGGCAGGGAGGCGGGCGGCAGGAGGGGCGGTGAACCAAAAATTCAGGGCCGGCAGGGGCTGCGCGGGCACGATCGCACAGCTATTTGCACAACCAAAGCACGAGCGCTTCACGGCTGTCTTGCAGGCTCAGCCCAGGCAGCAGAACAGAAAGACGCACTGCACACCCAGCATGCTGCACCCCTTGAGCTGCTTTGCTTCTGCCCACCTTGATGTCCGCCTCCGTCACGTCGTAGTGCAGGTTGGAGATGAATCTGCGGCACAGCAAGGCAGGGCAGCGCGGGCGGGGGGCGAGCGGGCGCGTCACACGGGAGGCGTCGCGGCAGGGCGGCGGTTGGCGGGGTGAGGTGGCGAGGACGGAGGCGCCGGTTGGGCGGCTGCAGACGCCTGGCGGTCGTGTGGCGCCTCGGTCCAATCAGGTGCCCTCAACGGCGGTGCACTCGCTTGCCCAAACCGGCTGAAGCACAGGCACAGAGCAGCCGCTCGGGCGCCCAGCGGTTGCTCCCGCCCGTTCACTCGGCTGCGCCGGGCGTTTGCGCCCAGTGCTCAGCCCTTAGGCGCTGCACCGCCGGGAGGCTGGGTGCTGCCCCCGGGCTGGCCGCTGCGCCCGCTCGCCTGGCCGCCGCACAAGCCCACGCACGCAGACGGAAGCGCAGCAGGAGAAGAAGGTAGGCGGCACCGCCATTGGGGTGGCTGGCACACGAGGTGCACTCACAGCTTGGTGCCCAGGGCGGAGGGGTCGCGGGGGTCGCGAGGGCCGCGGGGGGCGCGGCCGCCACGGCCGCCGCCGCCGGGCTGGCCGCGGAACATGTCGTGGCCCCACTTGCCATCGCCCTCCAGCGCGGCCTCGCGGGTGCGGGGGTCCTGGCGCTCGCGCTCCTCGCGCACGCCGCCGGCGCCGCCGGCACCACGGCCGCCCTGCAGCATGACGACGCGCGGGGAGGGGTGTGTGAGGGCTGGGGAGGTGTGTGAGGGGAGTGGGAAGCAGCGGAAGGCGGAGGGGTGGCGGCGGGCGGCGAGCGGCGGCGGGCGGCGGCAGCAGTGGCGCCCTCCCCCAGCGCCTCACCCGCGCCTTGGCGACGCCGCCGCCCCTGACGGTGATGGACAGCACCTTGGGCGCGCCGCCGCGGCCGCCCCCGCTCTGCCGGCGGGGCCGGGGGCCGCGCGGGGCGTCCTCGTCGCCGCCCGTGCGCTTGCCCCGGCGCGTGTCCTTCTTCTGCGGCGAAGGTGGGGGGCGGAGGTGTCGGCGGGGGCCCAGGCGCGCAGCTGGAGCTTCGGGAGTCCCAAATCGGGCGCCATCGGCCGCACCTCCTTCTTGGTCCGCTGCTCCGCAATCAGATCATCCAGCGACTTGTTCAGGGCCGCCTCCATACTGCCGGGCTGGGGCGGGGGACGAGAACAGGCGGGAGAACGCGGCAGGCGAGCTGTTCGGCTGTCGGCGGGCTGCTGCAAGGGAACCCGGCTGAGAATGGGGCTGCCGCGACGCAAGCGCGTCAGCAAGAAGCACCGCGCCACGTCGGCCCATGCAGCTCAAACATTTGCGCTGCCAAGCCGCGATCGGGGCAGCGCATCGCACCCTCCACCTGCCATCCATCCGATCCCGGTTCTCCCAGCCCAGTAAGCGGCGCACGGAAGGATGCAGACAGCTGCGCGGCCCCAGACGGCCGCCAGGCCGCCCGGCAGCGCCCCCGTGGGCTGCTACAAGTGCGGGCAGACCGGCCACTGGTGAGCCACGGGCTGCAGGGACGTGCCTTTGCCGCCGCCGCCGCTCCCGCCCTCGGCGTCCGGCGGGTTTCCGCACTGCCTGTTTGCTCTCCGCCCAATGTCTCATGCACACACCACCATCCGCAGGGCCCGCGACTGCACGGCGCCGCCGAGCCAGTGGATCCCGCGGCAGCCGCAGGCGGGCGGGCAGGGCCGCACGCCCGGCAGTGCGGCGGCCGCGGGGGTGCCGCCAGCCACCGAGAACGACCCGCTCAAGTGAGGCGCTCTGCTGTGCTTGCCTGCAGGGGCACAGCCAGGTGCTCGTCTTGTTGGAGATGCATGTATTACAAACTCCACACCACAACCTCCTCACTCAACTGCTTACGATTTTTCTGCACACGCCTGCTTGCTGATGTGCCCCCTGCCAACCTCTCTGCCCCACCTGCCCCTCCCCGCAGCCCCGACGCGGCGGCCGATGGCGGCGCGGCGACGGCAGCGCAGACGGCTGCCGCACTGAAGAAGGAGAAGCGCAAGCGGCCCAAGCTCACCCTGGAGCTGCTGCAGGTGATCATGTTGCCATGAATGTTGCCATGAATGTTGCCATGATACATGGCAGGCATGGCTCGGCCGCTGCGCCATGCCAACGGCATGGCTGCACCCATGCAGGCAGCTGCAGCTGCAGGTCCGCCGAACGCCGCTGAGTGCGACCCAGCAAGGCGTTTGTGCCCACTCCTGCCTGCCACCCGCCCGCTGTGCTGCCCGGACTGCTGCATGCTCACCTGCATGCTCACCTAGGTGCGTGTGCCCTCATCTTCAGAGCTCCAAGGGCCTGCCAGATGTGATGGTCAACTTCCCAGACGCCTTCCGCCGCCAGGTGCGAAACCAGGGCGGTCGGCATCCCTTGCAATTTTCCTTGGCGCTTCTCGCTGCCGATCTGCGGGGTGCATGCCTGTACGTCCGCACAGAAGCTGCAGTTGCTTCCCAGCCACCTGCCAAACACACGAGTGCGATGCTGCCCTCCTACAGTTCAAGGGACGGGGCCGCGAAGCCAGCGACCTGCGGCGTATCCTCTTGGTGTTCTGCCTACTAAACAGATGCAGGGACTCTCTGCCAAGCTTACACAGCTTTCCATGCTGACCTTGCTGCAGTTCAAGGGGCGCCGCCATGAGGCCAGCGACTTGCGGCGCCTGCTGGAGATGTACAAGCGCTGGCAGGTGCGGCACTCGAATGGGAATTAGTTTGCATTAGGTGGATGTCGGACATTGCGGGGCTGCAGACAAGCCAGCCACGGCGGCTGGCAGGGGATCCGGCATGGCACCGGCTGCCTTTCTAAGTGCTATGGAGACTCGTGTGCCTTTGTATGGTGACCTGTAAACACCACCCACCCAGCCCCGTTCAGTCGGCCTGCTTACGTGACCACTCCTGCTGATCCAACCCTGCAGGATCGCGTGTTCCCCTACGGCGACTTTGACACCTTCATCTAACGTCAACGGTGCCCTCAGCCAGCTCTGTACATTTGTCATCCCTTCCAGTTTCTGTCTCACCCAACCCTGCAGGATCGCGTGTTCCCCTACGGCGACTTTGACACCTTCATCGGCAACGTGGAGCGGCTGAGCGGTACCGCTGCGCTGCGCCACGACGTGCACGAGCTGCGCATGCGCCTGCTGCGGGTGCGCTGTGGTCTGCTGTGCCTCGTAGCGCAGTGCTGCTGGTTGGGTGCGCATTCCGTGTCACGAACTGCACGAGCTGCACATGCTGCGGGTGCGCTGTGTTGACCTGGACAGGCTGCTTTGCATACCAAGCACCAGCTCAAGTGATGCTGCCCGCAGCTGGAACTTGCATGCAAGCGGGTGCTGGCACTGCAGGACCGCCGCTCAACGCTCTCACTGTGGTTTTCTCAGCGGCAGGATAAGCAAGCTGCTGCCTGCCCTAACCTCTGCTGCAGGAGGTGCAAGACATCGCCGACCCGCCGCACGTGCAGCTGGAGGATGCGGAGCCCTCGCCTGGTGCAGCGGTGAGTGCATGCTTTGTGCACAGCCCAGCAAATGCAGGCCACAGCCAGCCGTGGCTTGGCGAGGCAGGCAGGGGCGCCTGGTTGCCTGACACGGGGCAAAGCAGGTGCAGAGTTGGGAGCACTGCCTTGCAGCCCTGTGATGCAGCAGCAGCAGCAGCAGCTTGGGTGGCAGGCGGCCTGAAAGTACAGTGTGATGCGGTGTACGCTGCGCAAACCGAGCTGCCACAACTAACTGTCGGCATCGCTCGCGTTGTTGCAGGGCCAGCAGGCGGAGCAGCCGCAGGCGCTGCGGGGCGCTGCTGCGGCGCTGGGCGATGACGACGACGATGAAATGGAGCTGCAGCTGGAGCACCCTGAGGGTAAGCAAGATTTGAGGAGTGTGTTTCGGTCGGCTGGAAAGCAAAATGGCGGGTGGAAAGTGGATGATGACATGGAGCTGCAGCTGGAGCACCCAGAGGGTAAGGGCTGGCTCGGGCAGTCATCGAGTGGCTGGCAAATGTTTGGCGGTTCTTGCTCCCGAGTCTGGGCTCACATTTGCTGCCACGCTGCTGCATGTGGATACTCTTGGGCAGTCAACATTTGATCGGCTGGTCTCTGCCTGCTTGCTTCCTGCTTTTGTGCCCTGCAGAGATGGATGATGAGCTGATGGGCCTGCTGATGGAGCCGGCAGACAGGGCAGGCCCCGCCGCCCTCCCTGCCGGCGCGGCGGCACCCGGCGCGGCGGCAGCTGGTGGTGCAGCAGCAGCAGCGGCAATGGATGATGATGACGATGGGGAGATGCAGCTGATTGATGAGGAGGATGAGGAGCCAGCACAGCAGGCACAGCAGGCGCAGCAGCAGGGTGAGCGTGGGTTGGGCGCAGCTGCATGGCATGGCGCCGTGCCTGCTGCATGTTGCGCTGTACTGCTGAAATTGTTTGTGCAGCTGCTTGTGTGGGGCTGTGGCATGTGCGTTTTCGCTGCCACCTGGGCGCAGGCACAGATGCAGTGCAGCTGTGCTGCCGGAGCTGCGGCTGTGTGCTGCATCCAGACTAGCAGGTCTGGTTTAGCAGCTCAGGAACCTGATCTGTGTCCAGCTCCCACAAGTTTGCCCCGCAGGCTTCGCGGAGGAGGATGACGACGAGCTGATGCAGCTGCTGGAGGAAGGGGAAAACGTGGTGCCAGCTGGTGGCGCTGCGCCCGCTGTGGTCGCAGCGGGCACAGCAGGCACAGCAGGCGGCGGCGCGCAGGCCATGGAAACCGAGGGCGGGGCGGACACAGCGGGCGCAGCAGTGACTGCTGCACAGGCAGCAGCTGCAGCAGAGGAGGAGCGGCAGTTGGCGGCCCTGGCTGATGATGGGCTTCCGCCCTCCCAAAGCGTGCTGCCCGGCAGCACCCTGCCCGGCGGCGGCCCGGCAGCCTTCAGCGCTGGCACCGCCGCAGGAACGGCGGCGGCAGCGGCAGGGCCAGGTGGCGAAGAGGAGCAGGATGACGATTTGCTGGCTCTGCTGCAGGAGGACACAGCGCAGCATGCAGGGCAGGCGCAGCAGGCGCGGCAGGAGGTGGGCGGTACCGATGGCAGCGGCGCCGCCAGCCAGCTGCCGGTGGTGCAGCCCTCTCCTCAGCTTGGCGCCTTCCCGCCCACAGCCGCTGACGCCCAGCGGCCAGCCTCCCAGGCAGTTGGCGCTGCAGCAGCCGGCGGCAGCCAGGCGGCGGTCGGCAGCGCGGAGGATGCGGCAGCAGCGGCCGGTCTGTCCATTGAGCCCTCCCCTGTGCTGGGGCCTGGCACAGAGGCAGAGGGCGCTTTCCCACCAGAGTCTTTCGTGCCTGAGTCGGAACCCATCGGTGAACCCACCCAGGAGATGTGAGCGCGGTGCTGCTGTGGGCGGTGCTGCTTTGCTACGCCTGCTGCGGCAGCCCAGCGACGCACCTGCTCAGCGATTGTGCAACGCAAGTAGCCGGCCCTTTCCAACTGCTGCACCCACCGGCCTACGTATCCTAATCTTATCCTAATTGTATCCTAGTCCTCACTCAACTGTGATGCGTCATGCAACAGCTCACCAACCCGTCTTACAGCAAGGCATGCACTGCGCGCTACTGAACAAGGTGCATCGCCGAGTGCATGCATTCTGACGAAACACGGAAGGATCAGCACAGAAAAGGACTGCCGATGTTTTCGCAGCGGGGCGGCGGCTCCCCTACACCGCCCTGCTCAGAGCGTCAGCCATCAGCGCCTGCTGCGGCGGCGGTGCGGCTCAAGGCAGCGGGCTCTGCCGACCCCTCAGCGCCGGGGAGCGGCGGGGGCGGGCGAGGGGTTGGGACTAGGACGAACAAACTGGAGGTGGGGCGCACACAGACAGAAAACCTGGGTGGAGAAAAGAGGTGTCTTGGGGTTGTTGCATCGTTTCATGTGCAGAGGGTGCTGAGGCTCAGTGCTCGGAATGAAAATCAGCCGGACAAGGGAAACGCAGTCTTCGCTGAGGCAGTGGGCAGTCTGGGGTGAGGAGTGGGGAGGGGTGACGTGTGACAGGGTTCGGCCCTTCGTGCAGGGCGGTGAAAAGGATGCATGAGAATGTGAGAGGGGGGTGAGTGGGCGAAGTGGTGTTGACAGGGGGAGCGGGAGGTGAGGCAAAGTGGGGTGGAGGCGGCAGCAGGGCTGCCGGGGTGACACAGCATAACCGCGGGAGACCTGACAAAAGGGCAGGCGTGATGGTCAGCGCTGACAAACTCAACTCGAGTTGACGAGCAGGGACGCGGTTGGCGCTTCTTTAAGATGCAGCGGCCCAGCGTCGCAGGCTGGCTCCGCAGCGCTGCCGGCTCATCAGCTCGGCACTGCTCAGTTGGTCGCGGGCTCGGTGCCAACCAGCTCCACCTTCTCAACAGGCGCGGCCACGCGGGCGGCGGCAATGGCAAACTTGGCGGTGGTGGTGACGGTGGCGGTGGTGGAGCAGGCGGCATCCTTGACCGAATCGATGATGACCTGCACAGGGAAAGGGGTGAGCGGGGGAAGGAGCGTTGCGCAGGCAATTGCTCAAATAAATGGCGTAACTGACCGAATGGATGATGACCTGAAAGAGGAAGGGTAGAATGTGGTGGCCAACGCCAACTTGGCCCACTTGGCCAACTGGCATGAAGCGCCTTGGCGTAACAAAAACGGCAGATTGAGTGGCGCCAACAGTGAATGATGCGCAGCCCGCCCACCTGCACAATGCTGTCGGTCTGGATGTTGGAGTAGAGCTGGCCGCCGGTGGCCGTGGTCAGCACCGTGGCCTGCTGAGGCTGCGGCGAGGGCTCAGTGCAGAACCGCTGGTCGTTGCTTCCGTCCGTGGCATCCAGGCGGTTTGCGCCCACTGAGATGGCGATGACCTGCGACCCCAGGGGCGGGTGGGGCGGAGACGGGAATGAGCGCCCGACAGGCGTGGACCGATCAGAGGGCAGCTCCGCAAGCGCCGCGCAGGCATCGCACAGCACCACGCGCTGTACGGACCATGCAGGCCAGTGCAAGGTCACACATGGCACTACATGAGCCAGCCAATGCGCCCTCCGTGAGCCATCCCCTGCAACGGCGCGCCTTGATGCCGCGAGCGGTCAGCTGGTCGGCCACCAGCGCCAGATCAACATTGATTGACGGGTCGCCCGGTGCTGCGGTGGTTGGCAGCGGGGTGGAGGCAGGGGTGCGGCGTCAGCCCCGTTAACCAAGGCACCGGCTGCACGTCCGCAACCCATCCATGCATTCACTGAGTCCAGACAGTGAATGCAGGCGCTGCACCAGTGTTGTGTGTGCAGTCACTTGTGCACAGCATGCACAGCGCACACAGACTGGACCGCCTGCCCCCCCGCCCAATCGCATGCTCACCGGCGTAGTTCGGGCAGATGGGGTTGTGGCCTGCACCAAATCCATCAAGAACAGGACGTTTGTGGGTCTGCCTGTGCAGAGCTAGGGGGCTGCAGTGTACTGCTGCGTAGGCACAGCCGTGCAAGTCGACTCCAACCCCGGGAGACGAGCAGGCATGCTGACAGCGGCGGGCCGCCGTATGTTTTTCCTTGCAAAACAGCAACACCTTGCAACAACAACAATGAACTATGAGGGCTAGACCGGTTGTATGTCTGGTTGGCGGCGTGAGCGGCAGCGGCGGCGGCGGCAGCGGCGGTCCTCCCACCCAGACGATCCCGCCACAAACAAAAAACAAACAAAAAACAAACAAACAAAAAATGCCGCCGCACCAGGCGCGTCGCCGAACCAAACGATAACCTTCGAGGCTCCATCGCGGAAACCGTAGGGGTTGGCGGGGTCGGACAGCTGCGGGGACCGGGAGTGGCAGAGGCACTTTTTGGGGCTGGCGGCGACCAACAACGGCGCACAGATGTAGCGTAAGCACCTGCCAATGACATGCTCACCTCATGCAAGCACACATCGACAGCTTGATTATAAGCACACAGGCAGCCAGGCCAGCCAGCAGAACCTCATCCATGCACCCAAGCAACCGGCTTGCCTTGTAGAGTGCGTACAGCTGACCCTCCGGCTCGTCGTAGCCGCCGGCTGCCGACCAGGTGTTGATGGCGGCGGCCGCAGCCGCTGTGTCGGCGGTCAGGCCGACCCGGTGGCTGAACACAAAGTCGTCAAAACGGTCGCGATACGCGCCCACACCCACACGCAGGTCGCCCAGCTCGGACGAGGCAGCCAGGTCGTTCAGAATGGTGGTGGCGCCGCTCTGCACAGTGCTAATGATGTCATACATGCTGCCGGTGTTGTCGGCAAGGAAGTACACGTCGGCAGGGATGTTGGAGCAGCTGCGAGGCGCACAGTGGGGAGGGAGGGAGGCGGTGGGCGAGCCAGCCACTGTAGGCTGCAGATCGTCCAGCAGTGCTTTGAAAGCAAAGGTTGCACACGTTGTGCCACAGACATGCAAAGCGGCTGGCAGCCAGCCGCCAGATGCTGTTCGAAGCAACACGGCATGCCCCACCCCGTCCTCCCCAACAAAGTTTTCTCACAGCTCGCAGTTGCCGTCCACGTTCTTGTAGCCCTCATTGCACTTGGCGCAGGGGCACTCGGGCTTGCTCGTGTCGTACTCAGCGCAGTTGTCCCGGCGGCACTACAAACAGCAGGTGGGGCAGAGGAAGGAAGCTGAGGTGAAGCTGGCGGCTCCAAACGGGCCATGCAGAGCAGCTTGGCTAGCCAGGACCCAACAACGACAGATTCATTGCTGTTTGAATCAAGCTGGGCATGGCACCGCCCGCACGCTGTGTCCATGCAACGGGTAACCGGCACGTGGCTCAGGGGAGAGCTGCTGTCCAGCCTTGCATGAACCCACCACTTGGATCAGGGTGCACTCGCCGTCCACGCACTGATGGCCCTCCGGGCACGTCGTCCCGCAGGTGCCGCAGTTCGAAACATCACTCTGGAGGTCCTGCAAGCAGAGTTTGACGGCAGCCCCAGGGTCGTGGGTCTTTGACTCATCGGATGCTGACACCTTCTGCTGGCTCCAACGCAAGCATCAGAGACTGCACGTGCTGCTGTGCACAGGCACAACCTGCCGCTGATCAGCTCAAGAGCTAAGTTGCAGCAGTGGCGTACATGAGCATGCGCACCTGCCCAGGTGGCAGGCGTATGCTGGATTGGCGCTGCAGCAACTCGCAAGCTGGCTCTCACCTTGCAGGTGCCGCTGCAGCAGCTCAGGCCGTCTTCACATGCGGTGCCGCTGTGGCAGAGCGGAGCCAGAGGGACGCGCAAAGTTAGGACTTGCTGAGACGCCCACTCATGGGTGGTCACTGCGTTGCCTCAAAAGCTTGCATGTCTCACATCCTCCACATATACGTGTACAGGCCCCCTTATACATACCACGCCCCGCAGTTGGCGACATCGCTCTGGAGGGCCTGCAGGCAGGGGGCCATGGTGGAGGGTTGCAACAGTGCTGTCAGCCAGCAGCAGACATGTTCAGGAATGGCCACCAACTGGTTTCTGCAAGCTCTGTGGGCCACTTGGCAACCGTCTACATCTGCCGCAAGCATGCTGTCCCTCACCTTGCAAACACCGTTGCAGCACGTCTCGCCAGCGCCGCATGCGTTGCCGCTGTGGACAGAGCGGGGCCGGAGGGACGCAATGAGTCTGCACTCGCTGCGGACGGCATCCCCTGGGTGGTCACTGCGCTGCCTCAACAGCTTGCATGTCTCGCATCCTCCACA
>VFQO010011085.1_pt1 | contig 31565 bp, 26 predicted proteins | sample 3512331 | NCBI WGS metagenome assembly VFQO01 (sample SAMN10412371, study PRJNA504923) | tailings metagenome | isolation source: Replicate 3 from Balatoc abandoned mine | place: Philippines: Itogon, Benguet | collected 2017-08-28 | reverse complement strand
GAGGAATAACAGCGCCAATGTTTTTGGCAAAAATGGTATTGTAACGTTCGTTATCAATTTTTTCTACCGGTCTATCCATGTAGCGTGGAATAGGCATTTCGCCTAATTTACCTATTATATTCCAAAGTTCTTCATCAGAACCATCAAATAAAAAGCGAATGGTACGTCCGCGGCTGGTAGTATTATCTACCACCTCAGCCACTAAATCGTCGTTTCCAAAATACAATTTATTACCAACTCGAATTTTTCTGGCCGGGTCAACCAATACATCCCACAACTTTTGTTCTCTGTTAAGTTCTCTTAACAAAAACACCTCGATGGTTGCCCCTGTTTTTTCTTTGTTACCATAAAGGCGCGCCGGAAATACTTTGGTATTGTTAACCACAAACACATCCCTGTCGCTAAACATTTTTAATATGTCGCTAAATTTTTTGTGTTCAATTTTTCCTTTTTGGCGGTTAATAACCATTAACCTTGAATCGTGGCGGTTTGGAGTGGCCGGATGTTTTGCAATTAAACTTTCGTCGAATGCGAACTTAAACTGAGATAATTTCATTTATGTCTGTTAATCAATTTTATAGGTACAGTTTTTAGGCTATTTAGTCTAAAAAACGGACTGCAAATATACGTTACGGGTTAATTTTGTCAACTTTTGCTTTGTAATTGTTGTAAATTAAACATTATAAGGCCATTAATTTATTGTAGGTTTTAGATTATGGCATTTTTGTGTAAAAGTAATCAACAATGCTCGAATTAATAACCACAAAATCAAATAATTAAAGTGTAGTGGGCGGCAATTGTGGGTTCAAGACAGCCATAAAACCAAATTATGCATTAAAATTGCAATGATACAAATGCGCAAGTGTTTGAAAATTAATACAAATGGCAACATATTTTGATTTTGAAAAAAGCATTCAAGAACTGGAAGAGCAGTTAGACGACTTACAAAAAACGCACGAAAAGGGCAAAATTGATGTAAGTGATAAAATTGAATTGCTAAAGCAAAAAATAGAGGAGGAGAAGGCTCGTGTTTACAAGCAACTTAATGGCTGGCAAAGGGTTCAGATTAGCCGACATCCTGATAGGCCATACACATTAGATTATATTGAACATTGCTTTGAAGACTTTATTGAATTACATGGCGATAGAAATGTAAAAGACGATAAAGCCATGGTGGGAGGTTTAGCTAAAATTAACGGCATTAGCGTTATGGTAATTGGGCAGCAAAAAGGCCGTAATACCAAACAGCGCCAGTACCGTAATTTTGGTATGGCCAACCCCGAAGGTTACAGAAAAGCGCTGCGCTTAATGAAAATGGCCGAAAAGTTTAAATTGCCAATTGTTACTTTAATTGATACACCGGGTGCATCGCCGGGTTTGGAAGCAGAGGAACGCGGACAAGGAGAGGCCATTGCTAAAAATTTACTTGAAATGAGTGTGCTCAAAGTGCCTGTAATTTGTGTTGTTATTGGCGAAGGTGCCAGTGGTGGCGCGTTGGGCATTGGCATTGGCGATAGGGTTTTAATGATGGAAAATACCTGGTACTCGGTTATTTCGCCTGAAAGTTGCAGCAGTATTTTATGGCGCAGCTGGGAGCACAAAGAAAAAGCTGCCGATGCCTTAAAATTAACAGCCAACGATATGCTGGGCAATGGTTTAATTGATGGCATTATCCCCGAGCCACTGGGCGGTGCCCATGCCAATACCGAAAAAACATACGAAACGTTTAAAACCTATATTGAAACGGCTTTAAATGAATTAATGGGCATTGAATCTGAAAAACTAATTGAAACCCGTATTGCCAAATTTAGCAAAATGGGCGCTTATACAGAAGATTAAGGTATTTGTCAGCCTACACCTCAAGAGCAAACTTAAAAATATTAAACAACAACTTTGCGACTACCTTTGTATTAACAGAAAAGTTTAAAAAAAAACAAAAAATTTACATAGTCAATTCAATAGTTGGTGTTTGTTTTACCGAAGAATTCAAACATGAACCAATTAAGCTTTTTGAGAGGCTTGACAACATTATAGTTTTTTGGTTTATAACTTGCCTTACCTTTAGTTAATAAGCGCACCGCAACAAGTTAAAGATTAAGTTCAAAAATGTTCAAGCGACAAATTCCAAAGTGTTGTATTGTCTAAGTAACAGATGTAGCTATCTACCTCGCTTAAGTTTTGCAACCTTCAGTTAGTTGCCGATTTCGGAACAAAATTCTGAAATCAATTAGAAATTAAATTACGGAAACAAAAGCTTGAACCTATTGTGCTAACGGCAATTACGCAAGATTGCTGTTATAGGCTGTGGTTCTCTCTCACGACTAGTCAACAGTTGTCCAAGTAAGAAGTGCAAATGAATGCAGTATTTTGAATTAATTTAATTTTGTGCGTTGGCTATTTGTCTGGGCGGGTAAAGGCAAGCTCTTTGGGCAGCTTTAGCTTCGCTGATTTTTGCTACATTCGGCAAAGCTCAAACAAGTTTGGCTATGCGCTCATTTATCGCAAAAAATTGGTTTTGCTTGGAATTGCGCGGCTGCACAATGTGCTTGACTTCTGCGTGGCTGTCTTTACGAATTTTGATTGAGTAACTATTTACTGATATACAAACAAAGCTTTAAATCGGTCAAGGAACAGTTTTTCTAATAAACTTTTGTCATCAAGTGTAATGGTGGCTGTGCCTGTAAGTCCGTAACGTGGTTTGATGGTCTTGTGGTAACTAGTCGTCAAGCTGCTGTCAATGGCAATTTGTACAAGGTACATATTTTGACTGCCATCTGTTGTTTTTACTTCTTGCGGAGTTGAAGAAATAGATTTTACCTGTCCAACCGTTACTCCGTACTCTTCAAAATTATAACTGTCAAATTTGAGAATGGTACGTTGTCCAACGTTTATTTTACCAAAATTTTGTTGTGGAATAAGCACTTCGCAAAGCCAATCACCGCTGTCGGGAATGATGTATAAAACAGGCTCACCTGATTGTAAGTTTAACCCTTCAAAAATATTTTTAGGTAGCGAAATAGTGCCATTAAAAGGGGCAATAAAAAGGTATTTAGATTTCCAGTCGGCAATGGCAGCTTTAAGAACCGAATAACTTTGTACAAATACATTTTTTTGTTGTGCAATATTCTTTTCCAATGTCAGCAAATTTTGTTCAATATCGTTTATTGCGGTTTCGTTGTTTAACAAATTTTGTTGCAAATTGCTCAAACTTAATTTGCGCTGTAATCTTGCCGATTCTGTATTGCGCAATTCTGTTTTAGTAATACTGCGTTGTTTATCCAATAATGAGTCGGCTTGCCAAGTTTCGTTTGCAAGTGCATATTCTCTTTCAAAAATCTTTTTTTGATTTAATAAATTTGTGTGAGTTAGTTTTAAGGTAGATAGTCGTTTGTTGATAATATTTTTTTCTTGTAAATATTGTCCACTGGTTAAGGCAAGATGCAATTCGTTGTTGCTCTTTTTAAACTGCTCATACACTTGTTGTATTTCACCTAATCGCAGTAGCGAAGTTGTTCCTATATAATTCAGGGTGTCTAAATAATTGCTATCAATAAGGGATTGAATAATTTGTAGTAAGTTATCCAACTGGCTTATTTCATTTACATCTGCAACACTTTCCAATACCAATAACACATCACCTTGGATAACGTTCGATTCATCGCTAACCATTTTTTTTACGATACGCCCGTTTACTTTGGCTACCAAACTTTTTGGCGGATTGCTGCTGCTTAAAACAAACTTCCCTTCTAATGTATCAGGTGCTTTTATAAAGTACAAACTGGCTAATACAACAATTCCAAGTATAAACAAAAATGTCATGCCATAACGCAGCATAAAACTTAATCTGCGGTTAAGCAAATAGTTTATGTTCTCGTTGCGTTGATATAGCCTTTCTTCACTCATTTTAATTTCCTAACTCCAATTGATTTTTAACTAACTCGTAATACTTGCCTTTTGCAGCAGTTAATGTTTGATGGTTCCCCGTTTCTATCACCTTACCATTCTCCATAACAATTATTTGATCAGCATGCTGCACGGTGCTTAATCTATGTGCAATTACTACCACCGTTCTTCCCTCAAAAAAAGCATTTAAATTGTCCATAATTTTACGCTCATTATTGGCATCAAGGCTGCTTGTGGCTTCATCTAAAAACAAGTAACTTGGATTTTTATATACTGCTCTTGCTAACAAAATTCGTTGCCTTTGCCCCATGCTCACCTGTGTGCCATCATTGCCAATTTCAGTTAAATAACCATTGGGTAAAGTGCTTATAAAATCATCAATATTGGCAATTTTACCTGCTTTAATAATATTACTCATATCCACCGGTAAGCCCGATGCAATATTTTCTGCTATGGTGGTATTAAACAACCTGCCATCTTGCATCACCACTCCACATTTGTCTCGCCAATGGCCATGATGCAAATTTTTGAAATGGGTTGAGCCTAAAAATAAGTTACCTTTTTTGGGGTCGTAAAATTTCATCAATAGTTTTAATAGGGTTGTTTTACCACTTCCGCTTGCGCCAACAATAGCTGTAATTTTTCCTGAAGGTATGTTAAAGCTAATGTCATCAAGCACAGGTGATAATCTTTCACTACCATATACAAAACTTACATTTTCAAGTATAATAGGTTCTTGTTCTGGTATGTCATTTAATAAATTTAAAGTGGTATCTGTTTCATCTTTTTGCAATACCACATCACCAATTCTATCCATACCAATTTTGGCTTGTTGCAATGAGTTGACTAACCCATACAATTGTTGTATGGGCGCATTTAATTGCCCGATTATCATATTAATGGCAAACATGCCACCCAAACTTAAATCACCATTTATAACTGCCGTAGCTGATGTAAAACTGATTAAGATACTTGTAGCCTGCCCCAACATGCTGCCCCCAATGCTTTGAAACTGACCTACATTCAGGTTCACAATTTTTTGTTTGTATAAGTTTGCTTGTATTTCTTCCCATTGCCAGCGATGCTGTTTGGCGCTATTGTTTATTTTTATTTCCTGTATGCCTTCCAGCATCTCTATCACCTTGCTGTTTTCTTTACTGCCCAAGTGAAACATTTTATAGTCTATTTTTTTGCGCCAGGCTAAAAACAAATATGTCCACACAAAACCCAACACAGCACCAACGGAAAAAATAAGCAAAATGCCAGGATGATACCCGCCAAGCAATACCACCAAAATGCTCATATTAAGCAGGGAGAATATGGTGCCTAAAGAACTAACAGTCAGCAAACCTTCAATGCGTTTATGGTCGCCAATGCGTTGCATTAAATCACCTGTAACGTGGCTATCAAAAAACGGGATATTGAGGTTAAACAGTTTATAAAAAAAATCAGAAACCATACCCACATTCATGCGAGTACCCAAGTGCATTAATATTTTGGTTTGAATGAATTGAATTAAAATGCTACCTACAAAAACAGCAAGTTGCGCCAACAGCACCAACTGAACCATGTTTTGGTTGTGCATGTTTACACCTTTATCTATCATAGCTTGGGTGAGCATGGGGCTGGCAAGTGTGATAATGCTGCTCAACAACATGCCCATAGCCAATTGCAAAAAATAACTTTTGTAGGGTTTAAAGTAATGCAGCAAATAATTGATGCCTAATTTTTTCTCTTCTCCATCATTTTGTTCACGGCTAAAAAACTCGGGAGTGGGTTCTAATACCAAGGCATAGCCTTGTTTTGAGTTCGAAGTTCGAGGTTTGAGGTTCGAAGTTCCGTCAGTTCGAGTAGCATCTTTGTGTATATCGAGTAGCGGGTTTTGGTTTGAAGCTATTGCCCAGTGTTCTATTAACTCTTGTTCGGTAAGCTGTAATAACTCCTTTGCAGGGTCGGCAATGTAAAATTTGTTTTTGCCAAACCATTTGCGTTTGTAGTCATACAATACCACAAAGTGGTTATTATCCCAATGCAAAATGCTGGGGTGGCTTTGGGCTATCTCTTTCAGTTTTTCTATATCCACTTTTACCCCAATGGTTTTAAAGCCAATAGCTTCGGCAGCTTCGCTAATGCCCAACATGCTTACGCCTGTTTTTATGATGTGGCTTTTCTCGCGCAGGTAATCTATATTATAGCTGCGCCCAAAATATTGGGCCACCATTTTTATACAGGCCGGGCCACAATCTTTTAAGCCCAATTGGTGATAGAAAGGAAAATTCACAGTGCAATAATATGCCTTTAAAGCATATTTATTTGCGGTAATTTATTTTTGATGTGTCTTTATACCATTAAATTCTTTTGTGATTTCAATTAAAAAATCCAGTTGCCTATCTTTTGAAATAATACTGTTGCGGAGAAACTCATTTTCTTTTTTCAAGTATTCCAAAAAATCGTAATTATTCTTTTCTAATGATGTTTGTGTAGATGGTTGAATACTTTTACCCAGCATTTCATCTACAGAAATATTGTAGAATTTGGCCAATAACTCCAGTCTTTCTGCACTAACAACCCTTATGCCTCTTTCCATGCGGCCATAATTTGTTGTATCAATTCCTAAATATTCGGCAATTTCCAATTGAGTGTATCCATTTTTTTTCCTTAATCGCTTTAAATTTTCGCTTAAACTCATAATTTAAATCATTTTCGTAAAAATAATACTCTGATTTGCAGTTATATAATCTTTTTTAGCAATAAAAAATGCTTAAAAAGCATATTTATTTGCATTTATTAAAAATTTTCATATACTTTGCAATACACAAAGCAAGCAATATGCCCTGCTACTTGCCCTTGCCCGGCTGCTGTGAAGCACCCCCCGGCCTTGTTGTGAAACACCGCCACCCGCAAGCGATTGTTGCCCAAGCAAAAAAAACTTACTTAATGTATTAAATTTTTTATTATTTTTAACCCTTTAAAGTTTTCAGCAGGTTTTGATTTATAAACCGCAAAAAGAAATGAAAAAATTAGAAAGAATGGATGGAAAACTTTTTGGAAGTTTACAGCCCAATGAAATGTCTAAAATGAGCAGTCTATTGGGTGGATACTACACAACCCAAACGACAAATGCTCAAGGTGCAGATACAATGCATCATTATGAAACCTGGAGTGCTACTAATGGGGATAGCGGTGCGAACAAAGATGGGTTACATGATGATTCTACAAAAGTAACACAAAATGCACAGTCTTACTACAGGCCTGATGGAAGTGAGATTGATTTTGCCGCATTTACAATTACCGAAGACCACCCAGATAATGTTTAATCACATTTTTATAACAAAAGTTAAGCATATACTTCATGCTTAACTTTTGTTTTATTGTCTTAAAAGTAACATTAAATTTAAAGCCTTATTAAAGTGAATTTTATTTTAAATCATTTGGTAACTTAATTGCGACTAATTAGATTTTTAACATGAAGAAAAGTACAGCCATATTAGTTTTTAAACTTATGTTAATTTTAGGTAACGCGAACATTAATGCACAATCATTAACCTATGAAATAAAGCAACATGCACATAATATTTTGCATTTTGATAGTTTGGATGCAGAGATTTATAAATTAATGAATAGCTTCAGACTAATAATGATAGGAGAAATTCATGGTACTAATGAACCTGTGAAATTTGTTGAGTCTTTGACTAAATTATTTACGCAAAATGGAGACAGCGTGTATGTCGGTTTTGAAATACCAGAAAATCAAATGAGACAATTTATAGAGAAACCAACGAAGGATAATATTCTTAAAACAGACTTTTTCTCTAATCCTTCCGGAGATGGCAGAGCATCTGAGGCTTGGTATAACGCACTGGCAATTATTTTGGAAAATCCTAAAGCAAAAGTATTCTTTTTCGACAGAGAACATCACGATACAGGAAATGTGGATAGTGTAATGTACGTGAAAATAAAAAAGAGATTGAGGCAATATCCGAATTGGAAAGTCATCACCATATCAGGTGACATACACAATAGAGTGAATACCGAAAACAATGAATATAGTTTTGGAAGTTTTTTACAACATGATACTGAATTAAATATTGCCGAAAAGATTTGCTCATTAGAACATATATTTAAGGGTGGAGAAACACTTTGGAATAATTTTAAAGAAACAGATTCTGCTTATACAATGGTTGGATACGATAGTTATATTTACCTTTATCCTATTAATAGCCTTGAATCTTATTCAGGATTTATATACACAAAAAGATTAACCAAATCCGAATCGGCAGTTTCAAAGTAAATTTACTTAGAAAGAATCGCAAAAATATTAAAGCAAAAGATGAAAATACGGAATAAATTTAAACAATATCGCCTTTTACTATTTATTTTCATTTTGAGCCTAAATACATCAGGTCAAACAGATATGGACCTTCCTGTTATCGAAGATTTTGAAAGTGACTCTGCATGGATCTGGAAACCTTGGAAGAATTTATCTAATAAAAATACTTGTACTAAGATTTCTGTTGCAGCTCATTCCGGGTATTTTGGACTGCACTTCAAGGATGATGATTTTTATGTTAGGTTCGATAAACAGATTGGCTTACCGGGTCAAGTAATTAGCTGGTGGATTCGCTTTCAAGGTAAAACAAGGGCTAATTTCGGATTTGGAATAGATTCTTCATCTGACCTTGGCTATTATTTATGTGTTGACCCAAGCACAAATACACTTCATTTTGCAAAATCTGCTGATTATACTTATCCGCTTTTTAAAGTTGTAAATCAAACCTATAAAATGAATAAATGGTATAGAGCTGAGATTATTTATAACACATCAACAAATATTACTGGTAGGCTCTATTCATCTGATGGTAAAACAATTCTCAATTCCATAACACTCGAAATTCCAGGCTTGACTCTTGGGGGTATTGCATTTAGAGGGTTAGCTCTCGATTTAGATGATATCAGAGGCGGGTCAAGGCAGACACAGATAATTGAAGATATAGCTTTTGCTCCTAAGTTGGAAAAACCATATATTCTTAAAAATGTAATATTTGATTTAAATAAAAGTACATTACTGGAGCAATCTTATGTTGAATTAGACAAGTTGGTTGCTTATTTAAAACAGAATTCAACATTGATTATCAAATTAGTGGGTCATACAGATAATATTGGAAAAGAAGCTGATAATGTAAATCTATCTATAGCTAGAGCAATGGCGGTAAAAGATTATTTAGTGGAACACCGTATCAATAATAATCGAATTAGCTGTAGTGGTTTGGGCAGTTCAAACCCAATTGCAAGCAATGCAACAGAAGAAGGCAGAAAAAAAAACAGACGTGTAGAATGTATTATAAGTATTAAATAAGAAGAAACCGAGAGCTATTTATACCAATTAAATACAAACAAAAGAAAAATGATTTTAATTATTTCAGATAATGACGACAATTCTACAAACGATGTTATTGATTGGTTAATTTATAAAAACATTGCTTTTTGCAGAATTAATAGAACAGATGCTTTCGATTTGAATTATGTAATTTTAGAGAATGGGAAATACGATTTTGAAATTATATCTGTCGATAAAAAAATTAAAATTAAATTATCGGAATTAACTGGATATTGGTATAGAAGAGGTTACTTAAATTTACACTTCAAAAATGTATTACAAACCTCAAAATATGAATATGAGAACAATTTATTTTATCAAGCACTAAATAATTATCTAACGGAGGAGAATAAAATTATTGTTGATTGTATTTATGAATTATTACAAAAGCTTCAAGGATTTGGAAAGTTTTATGAGGGTAACACTAATAAGTTGGTCAATTTATTGGTTGCTGAATCAGTCGGACTAAAAATACCAGAGACTATAGTATCAAAGAAAAAAGATGCTTTATTGGATTTTAATAACAAATCCAATACGGGTTTAATTACAAAGTCATTAAATCAAAGTGGAGGTTTATCTTGGCATAACCAATTAATGCATGGATTAACTGAAGTTGTCATTTCCAATGACATCGAGAAAACAAAATCTAATTGGCCTTCTTTCTTACAAAGAAAAATCAATAAACTATATGAAATACGCTTATTTTACTTAGATAAAAAGATTTTCGCTGCTGCCATATTCTCACAAAGTAATATGAAAACTAATGTTGATTTTAGAAATTACGACAAAGAAAAGCCGAATAGAGTCGTTCCATATATCTTACCGGGTGTTATACAACAGCAAATTATCAGATTTATGGAAAATATTGATATGAAATCAGGTTCGATTGACTTAGTTGTTGATCAAAATAATAATTATGTTTTTTTAGAAGTTAATCCTATTGGGCAATTTGCTCAGGTCTCAATTCCTTGCAATTACTATATTGAGGATTATATTGCTAATTACTTTATGAATGGAAAAAATTAATAAAAATATTTTATCTCAAATAAATCTATACTCAGAAAACTGGGTTCAATTCGAAAATTCGGGTAAAAAGACTATTATCAGTACACGATATAATTCTTATAATGCTCTAGTTTGGCGTTTTTATAAACCCATCTCTAAAATAATTAATTTAAATGGCAAATAAAATCATTAGAACACAGGTTTTGAATATATTTTCAGATTGTTTAATAACTCGTGGAGTAAAAAGAGCAATTATAAGCGATCTTACACGAAATAAATACCATTTTGTTCCAAATAGTCTTGTAGATATGTTATTAAATTGTAAAGGGCTTACCAAGGAAATGATACTTAATTATTATGGAATAGAAAACAAAATGATTATTAACGACTATATAAATTTTTTAGAGGAAAATGAGTTAATTTTTTGGTCTGATGTTGATGAACTGAAATATTTTCCAGAAATTAATTTGGAATGGGCATTACCATTAAAAATTAGTAATATTATAATTGATTATGATAATAATTCGAAGTTTAGTTTTTTTAACATTCTTAATCAAATAAAGGACTTAAATTGTCAATACTTACAGATTAGGTGCTTCAGCTATATATCACTTCAATTTTGGCAAGAAACTTTCGAGTGCTTATTAGATTCAGAGGTTAAAGGAATTGAACTGATAACAAAATGGGAACCGACAATTAAGAATGAAGATATAGAATTTTTTATTAGAAGTAACCCAAGAATACATTCAATTGTATTTCATTCATCAAATAAAACAGAAATCTCAGATGTAAGTTATAATTCTATGGGAAATATTATTTTTGTTGAAGAAGATATAATAAATAACTCTTACTGCGGACAGATTCATTGGAATTATTTCAATGTTAATATCAAACTCTTCACCGAAGCCCAGCACCACAACACATGCTTAAACCGCAAAATAAGCATTGATGTAAATGGTGAAATAAAAAACTGCCCAAGCATGGCAAAAAGCTATGGCAATATAAAAGATACTACGTTGGCTGAAGCGATCGAAAAACCGGGTTTTAAAGACCTATGGGATATAAACAAAGACAAAATACACGTATGCAAAGATTGCGAGTTTCGCTACATCTGCACCGATTGCAGAGCATATATAGAAAACCCGGAAGATATTTACAGTAAGCCTTTAAAGTGCGGGTATAACCCATATACAGCCGAGTGGGATGAATGGAGTACCAATCCACTAAAACAAAAAGCCATTGAATTCTATGACATGCAAGAGTTGGTAAAAAAGGAAAAATGAAATGGTTTGTCTTAACCTTTATGTTTTGCGATTTTTGTTTTCGTCTGCACGCCCAAACTACGCTAACCCTGCAACAAGCAATAACTTTGGCGCAAGCACAAAGCATAGAAGCTGCCATAAACAAAAACAACTACGAAATAGTCAATCAAAATTATCGTTTACAGCGGGCGCAGCTATTTCCACAAATAAACCTTAACGCCAATTTACCTGGTTACAATAGCAGCATTACCAGCGTAACCCAACCCGATGGAACCATAAAGTTTACAACTATTGAGCAAGCTTTTAGCAATATGGGTATAAGCCTAAGTCAAAAAATTGCAGCCACAGGAGGTACATTTACTGCCAGCAGTAATATTAACAGGTTTGATCGTTTAAGTGGTAATCAATCTACAAATTTCAATACACAGCCATTTGTGTTAGGTTTAAATCAACCCTTGTTTCGCTTTAACGAAACTGCATTTAGCATGAAAACTGCTCGTGTAAATAAGCTAATCGGCTCAAAGGTATTTATTAAAAAACAGGAGCAATTGGCTCAGGAAGTGTGCAACCAGTTTTATTCATTGCTGCAAAGACAACAACAACTAATTTTATTACAAGCCAGTAAAATAAATACAGATAGCTTATTGAAAATGGCAACTCTAAAACTAAAATTGGGTAAAATAGGTGAGGAAGAATACTTACAAATACAATTAGAGCACATAGCTTTAACAATACAATTGCAACAAATAAAAGCAAACTATGAATTATTGAAAACAAGATTTTGCAACCTTTTAGCCATACCAACAGCAGAGCTTACATTGGTTGAAAGTAAGCCAAACAGTGGCGCAATTTATCCAATGAATGAACTTGTCTTAAACCAATTAATAACTTCCTACAAAGGTAATAGTCCCGAATATGAACAGCAAAAGCTAACACAATTGCAAAATGAAGCTGTTTTGCAACGGGCAAGATTAAGTCGCCTACCCGGTTTAAACTTAATTGCCGGCTACGGCAGCAATCAATCTGCGCCTGTATTAAATGATGCCTATCAAAATTTACTCACTCAACAAAATGCTACCATTGGCATTGCAGTTCCTTTGTTTAGTTCCGGTGCTAATACTGCCGCATTAAAAATTGCCGATTATCAGTTAAAGAATGTGCAACTACAAATGCAACAATTAGAACAACGAATTACGAATGATATAACCACTCAACTACACGCGTATAATTTAGCACTGCAACAAATGAGTAATGCTCAGTTTGCAGATAGCATAGCACACCGCAGGTATGAAATAAGTTATAATAAATACCAAGTAGGTAAAATAACCTATACAGATTTGTTGCTTGCCCAAAACCAACAATTGCAAGCGAAACAAAGTTATGTAAATGCCATTGCTGCATACTGGCAAGCGTATTATCAATTAAGGGTTGCCACCTTATTCGATATCGTGAATCATGAAAGACTATATAATAAAAATTAGATAATTATTAAGATTCGGGCGGAAAGTTGCAGCAGTATTTTATGGCGCAGCTGGGAGCACAAAGAAAAAGCTGCCGATGCCTTAAAATTAACAGCCAACGATATGCTGGGCAATGGTTTAATTGATGGCATTATCCCCGAGCCACTGGGCGGTGCCCATGCCAATACCGAAAAAACATACGAAACGTTTAAAACCTATATTGAAACGGCTTTAAATGAATTAATGGGCATTGAATCTGAAAAACTAATTGAAACCCGTATTGCCAAATTTAGCAAAATGGGCGCTTATACAGAAGATTAAGGTATTTGCATAAACTTATGTGTTTGCAGGCTTATTTGCCACTGCGGATGTTGCTTTACGTACTCGATTATTAACGGCAATACAGTTTCAGATTTGTCCCATTCCGGTTGCAATAACAACTTACAATTTTTATTTACAAGTGCGGCATGCTGTTCGGCCCAGGCAAAATCGCTTTTGTTGTAAATTACTACTTTTAATTCGTTTGCTTGTTGCAAGCTTTCTGTTAATGGTGCTTTAAACTTTTTTGGCGAAACGCAAATCCAGTCCCATGTGCCGGTAATGGCATAAGCCCCCGAAGTTTCTAAATTGGTGCGTACACCTTGTTGTTTTAAGGTTTCTGTTAATTCAATTAAAGGGTGCATGCATGGCTCGCCACCGGTTATAACTGCCAGGTTTGAACCTACATTTCTTACAAACTCGGCCATTTTTTTAATGGTAACCTTTGGATGTTTTTCTGCATCCCAACTTTCTTTTACATCGCACCATACGCAACCCACATCGCAGCCACCCAGTCTTAAAAAATAAGCTGCATGGCCCGAAAAATTACCTTCGCCCTGTATGGTATAAAAATGCTCCATTAAAGGAAGTTCAGTTAAACTCATATTTGTGTGTGAAGTTGAAGGATTAGCGGTTAGGGTTTAAGGTTTAGATTTTAACTTATCATTCATCATTCAAAACTCATTATTTAACCCAACCTGTTTATCTAAATTTTACTTCTATTTGGTGCAACTCGATAAGTGGTTTTAAGAATTCTTCTAAATCGTACACACACAATTGCGATGCAGCATCGCATAAAGCTTTTGCAGGTTCGGGATGAGTTTCTATAAATACGCCATCAACACCGGCTGCAACGCCTGCGCGACTTAAAACCGGAAGGAATTCTCTTGCTCCTCCATTTGGATCGGCGCTAGGTGTGCCATATTTGCGTACACAATGTGTAACATCAAATACAACCGGGTAACCAATATTTCTTAAGTGGTAAAAACTTCTTGGGTCAACAATTAAATCGTTGTAGCCAAAGGTATAACCGCGTTCGGTTAAAATAATATTATCGTTACCGCTGTCTACACATTTTTGCACCGGGTGTTTCATGTTATCCGGAGCTAAAAACTGGCCGTGTTTAATGTTTACAACCTTACCTGTTTTAGCCGCTGCAACCAATAAAGTGCTTTGCATGCACAGGTATGCCGGAATTTGAATAACATCCACAACATGCCCGGCCGCAGTTGCTTGTTCCGGATAATGTACATCTGTTAAAATAGGAAATCCAAACTGGGTTTTAATTTTTGCCAGCATTTCAAGTCCTTTATCTAAACCCGGACCATCGTAGTATTTTAAACTACTGCGGTTGTCTTTTTGAAAAGATGATTTATAAATTACCTCAATGTTTAAGCGTTCCGAAACTTCTTTTAACATTTCGGCTGTTTTCATCATTATCGATTCTTCTTCTATAACACATGGGCCGCTAATTAAAAAAAGTTTATCGTTGCCGCATGCAATATTTCCTACGTTTACAATTTTTGTCATGTTTAATGGTGGTTGTGGGTTCAAAAAAAAAATTAAAATCTACGGTACAAATCTTCAATAAAAGCAAGGGTAATTTTTTCCTGCCAATCGGTGCCAATGGCATGATTCCACATATGTGGCAAGTTGTAGGCAACTTTGGCCATTGCAGTAATGGTTTCGTTGCTCCAGTTTTTGCTTAAGCCGGTTGGCAATACTATATTGTGTTTGGCCAACATTTTGTTAAATTCTGTTACTCCTTCCGGGTAAAAATCGCTTAAATGTTGAAATGCCAAACAGTTGGCATAGCAATGTTTCATATCTAGTATTTTACCTAAACCATAACTTAATGCATGACAAACGCCAACTTCGCTATAGGTTAAACTTAATCCGCCCATTAACGAGGCCACCATTAATTTATCGTCGTTTTCGGGATTTTGTCCTGCATTTTCGCTTAGGTAAATATCCCTGCAAAGCTTTAAGGCCTGGTCGCCATAGGCCATACTGTAAGCATTGTTTAAAATACCATCTCTGCTCTCAATGCAATGAATAAAAGTATCCATGCCGGTGTAAAACCATTTATCAACCGGCACACTTGCAGTTAATTCAGAGTCTAAAATTACCTGATCGAAGATGGTCCATTCGCATTTTAAACCTAACTTTTTTTCGGGTCCGGTTAATACCGCTGTCATGCTGCATTCTGCACCTGTACCACTAATGGTTGGCACGCCAACATGGTAAACGCCCGGTTTTTTTATAAGATTTAAACCTTGGTATTGCACCGAAGAGCCCTCGTTGGTAAGCATTAGCGACAAAGCTTTGGCAATATCCATTATAGAGCCACCGCCAATGCCAATTACACCGCTTGGTAAACCTTTTTTTGCCAGTATTTCATCGCGCAATTGGTCTATTTGTTCTGTAGTGGGTTCATGCGGATCTACATCTATAAAATACACCAAATCTTCGGGCAATTGCTGTAGGTTATCGGCCAATGGTTTGCCGGCAAAATAATTATCTACAATGTAAACAAAATAGTTGTTGTTTAATGCTCTTTTGGGCTCAATTATGGCCGACAATTGGGCAAAGCTTCCCCTGCCAAAAACTGTTTTGTCGATGCTTTTAAAGTTTTTATGCATGATATTAGTTGCTGCTGTTTGCTTGTGTTACAGTTTTAATAGCTGCACCAATTCTTTGTGTAAATACAGTAAGCTCTTCGCCAGTCCAACCGGCACGAATTCCAAATGAAATTAACCTGCCAATTACTTCTTGCGTTTTTGGTAAGTGCAGGTTGGCATAATCTTGCGGTGCACCTAATAATTGAACGTTTGTTTTGGCAGCTACGCGGCCTTCTTTAATATGATCCCACTGGTTTATAAAATGGTACATATTGGTAAACCAATAGTTAAAACCGGCAATGCCATTTGCATTAAAAGCATTAACCACCTGCATGGCTGTTTCTGTATTAGGCAGCATTAGATTTAAAAACGTGGCCGAATCGCCGGTTGGGTCTGGTATAGCAGCAAAGCTTACACCGGGTATTTTGCCTAATTCTGCCATCATATAAGCTTTATGTTTGTTATTAGCTTCGCGTATGGCGGGTACTCTGCGTGTTTGCGCTAAACCAACAGCAGCATGCAATTCAGAAATTCTGTAATTAAAACCCAAAACAGGATGGTTTTCCATGCCACGGTTATTGCCAATATGGTCGTGACCATGGTCTGCAAAATTGTCGGCTAATTTGTAAGCTTTTTCGCTGTTGGTAACCATTACACCGCCTTCGCCGGCAGTGGCTATTTTAAAAAAATCGAAGCTATAGCAACCTGTAACACCCCATAAGCCGGTTGAAACGCCTTTATAACTAGCGCCCATAGCTTGCCCTGCATCTTCAACAAGCACCAAATTATGCGCATTTATTACTTGCATTATTTCGTCCATATTGGCCATTTGTCCGCACATATGCACCAACAAAACAGCTTTGGTTTTTGGCGTAATTGCTTTTTTTATGCCCTCGGCACTAAGGCATAAGGTTTCGTCAACCTCGGCAAATACAGGTAATGCCCCGGCAAAAATAACTGCTTCTACCGATGCTATATAGGTAAAAGGAGGAACAATAACTTCATCTCCTGCACCAATGCCGGCAGCTGCTAATGCACAACTTACAGCCGTAGAGCCGCTCGATACAGCATGGGCATATTTTGAACCCACTAGTTTTGCAACTTCTGCTTCAAACTCACGGGCTTTCCAAATATTATTTCGTTGGGCATCGTGGTTGTATCTAAATAAAATTCCGGTTTCTAATACATCATTAATTTCTTTGCGCTCTTCAGCGCCAAAATATTCGGTTCCTGGCATGTTATATTGTAATTTTATGCAAAATTAACAATAACTGCGATATATGTTGCAATGGCTAAAAAATGAAATTCAAAAGTTGGTTCAAAAATGGCAATTATTCCCATTTTGAACCGAATCTTGATTGTTTGAATGACGTAAATAATTTTTTAAGTATCTGATAAATAGTTAATAGTGTGTTATTTTTGTTTCATGGCACTTGATTTGAATGTTGTTAAGAAACAAACAAAACTTACCATGAAAACTCAACATTTCATCAATCAAACCTTGGCCGATTTAGGTTTAAAATCTGCAACTGTTTTACAAAACCTAACAATTAACATGGGTATGTCAAATTCAGGCACAAAAATGTATAAAAAAAGCAATAAATTGCAAACGTTATCTATGAGAAAAATTAGTAAAATTACCATTGCAGCCATGGCTATTGCCGTGTTAAGCACACAATCTTGTAAAAAAGATTTAAACAATCCCATTAATCCGGGTAGTGAAGTAAAAACCCCCGGTGCATTTAATGAGATTAAAACTCAACCGGGTTTTAATTGGAATACACATAATAAGGTAGATTTTACCTTTAAAGCTGTTCCTACAATTGCCGAGGTAAAAGCTACACTTAGCATTGTACAATTGCCCGAAAATAAGGAAATAGTTAGCGTTATGCATAAGATGAGCGAATCGTTAAATATGCCATTAACCCTACCTGCACATGTAAAGCAATTAAAAGTATCATTTGGCACCAACCAAAAAACGGTTGATATTGTTGCTAATAAGGCAGAATTTGATTTAACCCAATTGTTTCCTGACGATACCGAATAACATTAAGCCCCAAAATTATATAACACAACATCCTTATGAAGAAAATATTTTTAGCATTATTAACAGCCGGTGCGCAATTTGTTAACGCACAAACGGTATTGCCAACTTTAACAGCAGAATCCGGAAATCGATCTGTAGAACAGGCCAATTGCTGGGGCTTTGGAGCTTCATCCTATATCGGAACCAGCAGTTTGGTAATTGCAGGCAGTTGGTCTATTCAAAGTAACTCTCCATCTAACCCCGACAGAAATGCATGTTGGATTAAAACGCCTTGGATTAAGCCGGGTAGTGCTAACATAACATTAAAATATAAAAACCAAAGCTCATCGGGTGGTTCAAGAAGAATGATTGTTTTATCGTATATTCCATACGACCCTAATTCGTTAAGCGGAAGTAAAGAAGGTGCCAGGGTAGAATTTGACTCGGCTACTTATAATTCGCCATTCCCTACTACTACACAAAACTTAAGTTTTCAAATGCCGGCTGCCATAGCCAATAGCACTCAGCCGTATAAAATTATGGTTAGTATTTTAGGAGTAGGAGGTAGCACTTCGTCGCGCTTAATCGTTGATGATATCTATGTAGATGGTGTTTATTTTGCTGACCCAACCAATGCTTGTTTGCCACAATCGCAAATTCAAGATGCCGATGGCGATGGTGTTGCCGATAACGATGATGCATACCCTAACGACAATACCCGTGCTTACAATAATTTTTATCCTGCATCGGGCTTTGGTACTTTAATGTTTGAAGATTTATGGCCTGCAACCGGCGATTATGATTTTAATGATGTGGTGGTAGATTACCGTTATAACCGCGTTACCAATGCCCAAAATAATATTGTAGAAGTTAAATACACTTTTGTGGCTCGTGCTACAGGAGCAAGCTTTAAAAACGGATTTGCATTTCAGTTAGATAATATTCCTGCCGGAAGAATAACTTCAGTTACCGGTACTAAAACACATGGTGCCCCTTGGATTAGTAATGCCGGCAATGGCACAGATAATGGTCAAACCAATGCCAATATTATTGTGTTTGACGATATGTATAAAGTATTATCATTTACCGGTGGCGAAGGCATAAATGTATTATTAAATCAAACACATTCGCCCGAAGATACCATTAATGTAACTGTTACTTTTAATACCACAGCCGAAAATACAACGGCCCTGTCTGCACTTACACATACCAACTTTAACCCATATATTATCGTGAATCAAGTAAGGGGTCACGAAGTACATTTGCCAAACAAAGCGCCTTCGGCAAAAGCAGATAACAGTTTGTTTAATACCATGCAAGATGCAACCAATTTGGCATTAAACAGGACTTATGTAACGGCTAATAACTTACCTTGGGGTTTAGATGTTGCACAAAGCATACCACATACATTAAGTAAAATCGATTTTATTAACGCTTACTTAAAATTTGCATCGTGGGCCCAAAGCAACGGCACAACCGATACCGATTGGTATTTAAATAACAGCGGTAACCGCGATAATACCAAGTTGTATATTAGACCATAAAATTTTATTACAATTTAAAAACCGGCCATGCGCCGGTTTTTTTTTGCTTATTTCTGTAAAATCTCAGCCTATGTAACCATCTGCAAAAAAGTTACACAGAGCGCCGCAGAGAAGGCTCAGAGCGGCACAGAGACTCTTTTTACCGCAAAGCACACCAAAGTGCCAACCAAAGTTAACAAAGTTCTATTTTACTAGAATTAAACATTTCAATCAAAATCCAGGGGCGTAGCCCTGATTTCTTCGTAGCAATACATAACAACGCAAATCAGAGGGGCGTAGCCCTGATTTCTTAATTATTTTACCATAAAGCACGCGAAACATTAAAGCCATTCAAATCGTACTTAGCGCAAGTTCGATAAAACTTAGGTAACTTAGCGGTTTATGGAAATTTTCTTTTAACCGCAAAGCGCACCAAGAAGGCGCAAAGCACGCAAAGTTTTTCTACCTCTCTACCTATCTACTAATCTACCCATCTACTAATCTACATTCTACTCATCTACTTTCTACTCTCTACCCTCTACAAAAACTTCAAACTTCGAACTTCAAACTTCGAACAAAACTTCTACTCATCTACCCATCTGCCTCCAAACCCTCCTTATGAAATTTCGTTTCGCAAAAATATTTTTATGTGTAATATTGCATGCTTATGAACGATTTTTTAAGTACACCCATCGAATTTCTTAAAGGTGTTGGTCCGGCTAAAGCCGAACTACTTAAAAAAGAATTGCAAATATTCTCATTTGTCGATTTGCTTTTTCATTTTCCGTACCGACATATAGACCGCAGTAAAATTTATAAAATAAACGAACTTAATGCAGACCTCCCGTATGTGCAACTTAAAGGTGTTATTACCAGTTTTAAACTGGTAGGCGAAAAACGCAAACAAAGGCTGGTAGCAACATTGGCCGACGATACCGGACAAATGGAATTGGTTTGGTTTCAAGGCATAAAATGGGTTATGGAAGCATTGGTTCAGCAAAAAACTTATTTGGTTTTTGGAAAACCTACTGCCTTTAACCAAACGTTTAATATTGTACATCCAACGCTTGATAATGTAGATGATGCTGCCAATAAAATGTACCTAAACATTATGCCGCTGTATTCGGTTACAGAAAAAATGAAAGCGCGCAGCCTTGATAGCAAAGCCTTAATGAAGCTTATTAATACCTTACTAACCGATGCTCGTTTAAATATCGAAGAAAATTTACCAGATACGATCTTATCAGATTACAAATTTATAAATAGAAAAGAAGCGTTATTGCATATACATTTTCCGGCCAATGCACAAAAGTTGGTTCAAAGCCAACAACGTTTAAAATTTGAAGAACTATTCTTTTTACAGTTGCGTTTGCTGCGGTATAAACTTAAACGAACGCAAGTAGTAAATGGCATAAAATTTCAATCTATTGGAAATTATTTTAATACGTTTTACAACCAATATTTGCCTTTTGAATTAACCGATGCACAAAAACGTGTATTGCGCGAAATTCGCTCTGATTTAAAAGCTGGCGTGCAAATGAACAGATTGCTGCAAGGCGATGTAGGAAGCGGAAAAACTGTGGTTGCTTTAATGTGCTGTTTAATGGCTATAGATAATGGCTACCAGGCATGCTTAATGGCTCCTACCGAAATTTTAGCACAACAACATTTTGCCGGAATTACCGATTTGTTAAAAAACCTAAACATAAATGTTAAATTACTTACCGGAAGCACATCTGCCAAAGAAAGAAAACAAATTTTAGAAGGTATTGCGTTGGGTAATATTAACTTGCTAATTGGTACGCACGCGCTTATAGAAGATAAAGTGGTGTTTAATAATTTAGGATTGGCCATTGTTGATGAACAACATAGATTTGGTGTTGAACAACGCGCAAGGTTATGGAAGAAAAATCAAAAACCACCACATATTTTGGTTATGACCGCCACACCTATTCCACGTACATTAGCCATGACCCTTTATGGCGATTTAGACAATAGCATTATTAATGAATTGCCAAAAGGCAGAAAACCCATTAAAACCATTCATAAATTCGATAATAACCGCTTGGCTGTTTATGGATTTTTAAAATCAGAAATAGCCAAAGGCCGACAAGTTTATGTGGTTTATCCATTAATTGAAGAATCGGAAAAACTTAGTTATAAAAACCTTATAGATGGATATAATGCCATGCTGGATGAGTTTCCTATGCCACAATACCAGGTTAGCATGGTGCATGGTAAAATGAAACCCGCCGAAAAAGATTTTGAAATGAACCGATTTGTTAAAGGACAAACCCAAATTATGGTGGCCACTACAGTTATTGAAGTAGGTGTTAATGTACCCAATGCCAGTGTAATGGTAATTGAAAGTGCCGAAAAATTTGGGTTAAGTCAGTTGCACCAATTACGCGGTAGGGTAGGGCGTGGGGCCGAACAAAGTTACTGTATTTTACTAACCGATGTAAAGCTAACAAACGATGCCAAACAACGCATTAAAACCATGTGCGATACCAACGATGGTTTTAAAATTGCCGAAGTAGACTTACAATTACGTGGCCCCGGCGAAATGGAAGGCACCGCACAAAGCGGTTCGTTTAACTTAAAAATTGCCAATATTTACCAAGATGCAACGCTAATGGAGCAAGCACGTAACGCTGCCATGCACATTTTAACTACAGATGCAACACTAAGTTTACCTGTGCATAAAGCATTGGCCAATTTCTTTAACCAATATCAAAAACATGCCAAATGGGGCAGCATATCCTAAGAATAAAGCAGCTTAAATAAAACTGTACAGGTCAAAAATCTTGTTAACAGCATGTAAAATTAATTTAATTACTTGCAACTGTAAAACACAAGATTATGCTTACTCAAAATACAGATGCTTACATGCTTGCCATTGTGCCACCAAACCCGGCGTTGCAACAACTTTTAAATGCTAAAAGTAAAATTAAAAACTATTTGGTTGAACCAACAACCTCTATGCAACCTTATTTAAAACTAACGCCAACTTTTTACTGGAATAATAAAGAAGAATTTCTGCTGGTATATCAAGTTAAAAATATTATTGCAAATTGCTTTTCTACACCGGTAGAGTTAACCAAATTTTGTTTGAACCAACAAGAACAGAAAATACTGTTAGAAATTACGCCCAACCAGGAATTAGTTGAAATAAGCAATTTGTTTAATTTAAATCTGCTACATCAAACCCCTGCACAAAAACAAAAGTTTGGCGTAGTATTGGCCAATGGCGACTTAAAAACCGGTTGTTTGCAGTCTGCTTTTAACTGTATTAAAAATCAAAAAATACAAACACAGTTTAACGCAGATAAAATTAAGCTGTTTGCCAAAGTTAACAACCAATGGGTTGATAAATATACGTTTGATTTGGATTAATTTAAATATTACTCCTGAGCAAGTTAAAATTCGCTAAACACTTTGCCAATGCGCAAACCGGTCGCGCAAAATTTTACCTTGCCGTTGCTTTATTTTAATTTCGTAAGCATTAACATAAAGCCCAAATATATTAAGCTGTTGTTATGCTTGTTTCCGCGTTTTTTAAAGCGTTACCTTACTACTAACCAAATAGTTGGATCAATTTAACGTGCAATTCTCCATATTTTCAGACTCAAATTTTTTTGTAAGCCCCCTATGGGTTACTTTTGCACCCTTTAATTTTGTAAAATGGACAAAAATTCGATAATCGGTTTAGTACTTATCTTTCTTATTCTTATAGGCTTTGCTTACATTAACCAACCCAGTCAAGAAGAATTGGCAGCCCAACAACGCATGCAAGATTCTATTGCTTTGCTAAAAAAATCTGCCGATAGCCTGGCTTTGGCTCAAACAAACCCTACAAATAATACCCAAATTGCCCCGGCGGCTACCGATACTGCCGCTGCCATTGCTAAATTTGGCACCTTTGCCTCATTGGCAATTGGTAACGAAGATTTTACCGTTATAGAAAACAATATGGTAAAAATTACTTTTACCAATAAAGGCGCAAGAATATATAGCGTTCAACTTAAACCTTATAAACGTTACGATAGTTCTGATTTAATTTTATTTACAGGCTTAAATAACCGCTTTGATTATACCCTTAACACCAAAACCGGCCAGGAAATTAATTCTAACGATTTGTTTTTTACACCCACCATGGCACAAGATGGTAAATCGGTTGTATTTACTGCCAATTTTGGGTTGAACCAACACATTACGCATACCTACAGTTTAACCGATAACGAAAATTTGGTTGCCTTTAAACTAAATTTTAATGGTTTAAACGATTTATTGGCAGCTAACCAAGATGTATTGCCGGTAAATTGGTTAATTAACGTACCTAAACAAGAAAAAACCTTTGAAGCCGAACAACGCACCACCACCATTTACTACAAATACCAAAACGAAGAACCCGATTACTTAAGCGAAACCAGCGATAAAAACGAATTATTACCTAATCCGGTACAATGGCTTGCCTTTAAACAACAATATTTTAACCAGTTGCTAATTGCCGAAAATACCCTAAATAACGTGGCATTAGAAACCAAAACAGATGTTTCGCAAAAACATATTAAGCAATTAAAAGCATCGTTTAACTTACCTTTTAATGCAAATGCCTCTTATCAATTTAAATATTATTTTGGCAGTAACGAATACAAACCCCTTGCAAAACTTGGCATATCGGCAGAAAGAATAATTCCTATGGGCTGGGGTATTTTTAGATGGGTAAATAAATACTTAACGGTAAATGTGTTTTATTGGTTGGGTCAATATTTAACCAGCATGGGACTTATTATTTTCTTGCTAACCTTTATTGTTAAAACCATTCTGTTTCCGTTGGTTTATAAAAGCTATTTAAGCTCGGCAAAAATGCGTATTTTAAAGCCTGAGATGGACGAAATTAAAGAGAAATATGGCACCGATATGGCCAAAATACAACAAGAAAACATGAAAATTTACCGCCAAGCCGGCGTAAATCCTATGGGTGGTTGTATTCCGGTTTTGCTGCAAATGCCTATTCTAATTGCCATGTTTCAGTTTTTTCCCAGTGCCTTCGACTTAAGACAAAAAGCATTTTTATGGAGCGAAGACCTTAGTACATACGATAGCATTTTTAACCTGCCTTTTAATATTCCTTTTTATGGCGACCATGTGAGTTTATTTACCTTGTTAATGACGGTTTCTACCTTAATTTATACCATTTACAACAACGAAATGACAGGTGTTACCGGACAAATGAAATGGATGAGCTACCTAATGCCCGTTATGTTTTTAGGCTTTTTTAATAATTATGCCAGCGGATTAACCTACTATTATTTCGTAAGTAATATATTTACCATTGGTCAGCAACTTGCCATTCGCAGCTTTGTTAACGAAGACAAACTGCACGCCCAAATACAAGAACACAAAAAGAAACCCGTTACAAAATCTAAATTTCAACAAAAACTAGAAGATATGGCCAAAAAACGTGGCTTCGACCCTTCTAAAATGCAGAAGTAGATTTTTTGTTCGAAGTTCGAAGCTCAAATTCATTACTCATTATTTCTCTGTGTAACTTTTTGTAGATGGGTAGAAAGTAGATTAGTAGATTAGTAGATTAGTAGATGGGTAGAGAGGTAGAAAACCTTTGTGTGCTTTGTGCCTTCTTGGTGCGCTTTGCGGTAAAAAAAATCTCTGTGCCGCTCTGAGCCTTCTCTGCGGCGCTCTGTGTAACTTTTTGTAGCTGGGTAGAAAGTAGATTTAATTAATCTATAAAATTCTTTTAAGTTTATGTTTAACTTCTCGGATGAAACTGTGTAACTACGTCTCGTAAAAAACTTCTGTCTATATGCGTATAAATTTCGGTGGTGGTAATGCTTTCATGCCCTAACATTTGTTGCACGGCACGTAAATCGGCACCTGCTTCTACCAAGCATGTAGCAAAAGAATGGCGCAACGTATGCGGACTTATATTCTTTTGTATTCCGGCTTTAGCGGCAAGGTCTTTTAAAATATAAAAAATCATTACCCGCGTTAGCTTATTTCCCCTTCGGTTTAAAAACAATATATCGTTGCATCCTTTAGCAGGCGTTTGGTGTTTGCGTACCTCTTTTAAATACAAATCAATGCATTTTAGTGCCGTATTGCCTATGGGTACCAAACGCTCTTTATTGCCTTTACCGGTTATTTTTACAATTTGTTCCGATGTAAAAATATCGGTAATGTTTAACGTAGTGGCTTCGCTTACGCGCAGGCCGCAAGCAAACATGGTTTCAATTATAGCTTTATTGCGCAATCCTTCAGGTTTTGTTAAGTCAATGGCCTCTACCATGGCATCAATTTCGTGTACATCTAGTACATCGGGTAATTTTCTGGCGGTTTTTGGGGCTTCTAACAATGCAGCAGGATTAATTGTAATTTCATCTTCTAATAACAAATATTTAAAAAAAGCCTTAATGCCACTAATTATTCTAGCCTGAGAAGTAGCACTTAAACCCAACTCGTGTATGTATGCAATAAAATCGCTTAAGTGGTTATAGCTAATTTCATTAGCCTGTAAGGGCAACGCTTTTATTTGTAAGTAATTAACCAACAAATTAACATCATGCACATAAGCGTTTATGCTATGAACCGACAGCGATTTTTCTAACTGTAAATATAACTTAAATCCATTAATGTATGGTTGCCACATGTTGGTTCAAAAATAAAAAAGGCCGGATTTATCCGGCCTTTTCGTTATTAATTTATTAAATAAGATTAGTCAAAGCTTTTTGATTCACCAACTTTAACAATTTGTGCATTTTCAACTACTCCGCCTGGTGTATGAATCCATGCAACTATGTAGCAATTTTCTTTTTTAAGACCATTCATAGTAACCATTGTTTCTTCCGATGAATAAACAGAACCTTTTTTTGTTTTATCACTAGGAATTACCTCACCCGTAAAAGGCACTTTAGCAAATTTTCTTAAAACAAATTTGTGCTCGTAACCAACAATGGTAGCTGGTTGGTTATAAAAAGGATGACTTTCATAACCAGCTCTTTTGTAGATAAAGTTTTTTTGATCGAATGCAGCACCGGTTCCTGTTACTTTATCTTCAAGTAAAGCAATTACTAAGTTTTGAGGAATAGTAACATCATCTGAATAGCCAACAGATACTTTAACAGTAACAGCATCGCCGCTTACATTTTTAGCGTCTATTGTTAAACCACATTTTGCAGTTTTTGCCATTTCTGTTGCAGCCATTGATTGCCAAACATTTCTGCTTTGAACGGGTTTGCCATCTGTACCTGGAGCACGGTTAACCATTCCTGTTGGGAATCCAGAAACGCTAAAAGTGCCTTGGTAGTAACCTTTGTACTCTGCTGGTTCCATGCCATCACCAGAGTGAACCATTACGGGAATAATTTTATTTGGCGTTGCTGCCATCATTTGGTCAACACGTAAATGACCGTCTACGCACCAACCGCACCATGCTCCTGTAAATTCTTCTAATAATACTTTTTTAGTAAAAGAAGAAGGAGCTGTAATGCCGGCATCACTGTCTTTTTTAGTGGTTTCTTCCTTTTTGCAGGCAGAGAATGTTAATGCAACAACTGTTGCAATTGTTAATAAAGATTTAAATGTCTTTTTCATGTTTTTTCGTAGTTTAAGTTAAAATTTGGTAAAACGAATTTAGAAATAACAATTTCAATTTGAAATTAATTTCAATAAAAATTCTCTTAAATTTTGTAATCATCAGAAAATCAAATGTTAAAATTATTTGCTGTTAGGTTTTTATATATTAAAGCATGGTTTTATTTAATTGTAGTTTAATGTAATTGTTAAATTTTTGAAAAAATTTAGTCGCAATTTTTACATTTATCAAAAAATATGAATATTGCCCCATAAATAAAAAACTATGAAGAAAATAATATTAGGCTTTGCGGTGCTTGGAGCAGTGCTTGCCGGTTGTAAAAAAGAAGAAAGCAAAACAGACAATGGCTCTGATGCTGGTCAGACAATTGACGTCAAAAAAACTCAAAGTTCGTTTTTTATTGATTTAACTGCTACTTGGTGTGGTCCCTGTGGCTCAAGCGGAACGCCTTTGTTTAAGTCGGTTGCAAGCAAAACTCCTACTACATGTGTTTCAGTTGCTTTACACACTTCTAATTCGGAATTAACACCTTATTTTATGAGAAATGATACTGCTTACATAACTCCAATTTTAAATCAAATATTTGGCAGCCTTGGTATTGCTACAAATGCTAACGGAGGTTATGGAATTCCTGCATTTTCACTTAATAATGCAGAAATTACAAGAAATGAAAATACTATATTAAATGCAATTAATAATAGAGCTGCAAATCAGCCAATTGCAAATATTGGTTTTAAAATAACACCTAATTCAAATGGTTTTGAAGTTTCAACTACAACTAAATTTTTCGAAGATGCAATGGGTGAATATAATGTTGCAATTTTTGTTTTAGAAGATAATATTATACATAGACAAATGGTAAATACAGCTTATGTAAACAACTACGAACATATGAGTATTGTAAGAGACGTAGTTGGTGGAACAGCAGAAGCAAGAAGAACATTTGGCACAGAACCGATAGTAAATAGCAATTTAATTAAAGAAGGCACAACAATAAATAAATCATTTACTTATACAAAAGGTAATCATAGTTTCTCTACTAATTTGGCTTTGAACAGGTATAACTGGAATCCACAGAGAACAAAAGTAGCTGTTACTTTATGGAGAAAAGATGGAAACAGATATACTTTTATAAATGGATCAACATCTGATTATTTGCAGAAATAATTATAGAAAATAAAAAAAAAGTCACCAACACGGTGGCTTTTTTTTTTTGCCTGTTACGCAGCAGCACTTATACTTTGGGCATATATTTGCCTTATGTTACACAACATAGAACTTGCCATTAAAAATCTGGCTAATCCCACACGTGCTGGGCTTATGCAACGCTATTTTAAAACCGGTAAAGGAGATTACGCCGAAGGCGATATTTTTTGGGGTTTATCTAATCCACAATGTAGAAGTATTCAAAAACAATTTAATGCACTTTCGCTAAATCATACCTTGCAACTGTTGCAATCGCCCATACACGAAAAACGCTTTATTGCCTTATTGCAACTTATTTATTTATATAACCAGGCTTTAAAATTAAAAAACTGGCCGCTTCAACAAGAAATTGCTAACCATTACATGCATTTTGCACAACTAAATTGCATAAATAATTGGGATTTGGTAGATGTTTCTGCGCACAAAATCTTAGGCGATTATTGTTATAGAAATAACCTTAACCATTTAATTTTTAACATGGCAAATAGTAACCATCTGTGGTTGCAACGCATTGCAATGGTAGCAACCGCCTGCCATATTAAAAATAATTTGTTTGAACCCACTTTTAAATTAACCCAACTATACTTAACCCATAACCACGATTTAATACATAAAGCCACCGGATGGATGTTACGCGAAGTCGGAAAAAAAGACCAACATACACTCGAACTGTTTTTAGCATCCCACTATAAAAAAATGCCCCGCACCATGCTACGTTACGCCATAGAAAAATTCAATAACAACCTTCGATTGCAATACTTAAAAGGCAGTGTGTAAAGTTGTCCGCCCACTAAAAAAAAAGTTTCCAATGAAATTATGAATTATGAGTTATGAGCCTCGAATAAAAATCTACTCTCTACCCATCTACAAAAAGTTACACAGAGAGCCACAGAGAAGGCACAGAGAAACACCGAGAATTTTGAATGATGAGTAATGAATTTAAACCTTAAAATTAAAATCTACCCATCTACTCTCTACCCTCTACAAAGCGGATTTTGCAAAAACTGCGAAACATGAATGATAACTCGTAGTTTTTTAAACTTTAAACCTTAAACCCTCTACTCATCTACTTTTTACTCATCTAACCTCTACAAATACTTCGAACTTCGAACTTCAAACTTCGAACAAAACTTCTACTCATCTACGAAAGCGAATTATGCAAAAAACGCGAATCATGAATGATAACTCGTATTTTTTTTAAACTTTAAACCTTAAACCCTCTACTCATCTACTTTTTACTCATCTACCCTCTACAAAAACTTCGAACTTCGAACTTCAAACTTCGAACAAACCTTCTACCCATCTACTCATCTACTTTCTACCACTCTACCTTCAACTCATCTACTAAAAAAATTACACAGAGCGCCATTTTTGCCATCCACCAATAAGTATGTTTTATATCTTAATGATCAGCTAAAATCTGACATTTATACACCAAAAGATATTTTTTTTGTTGCAAATTATATTATTCATATCTTTGTAGTCAGCATATTCCTGACAATTTTTCTATGAAAAATAAATACATATCAACAAAATCAAACAAATTGCTGTTGTATTTTAACGAACAGCAGCAGCCTTGTTTTGATTTTGTTTTGGCTCAAAAAGCATTGCCAAATTCAAAAGCTGGAGCAATTCGTGAATTGTTGAGTGATATGACTAAACGTGGACTTCTGATGCGTTTGAAAGAAGGAATTTATCACGTCATTCCTTATGAAGCCAACGCAGAAACGTTTATGCCCGATTGGCATTTGATAGCCAAATACATCGTGAAAGATGCAAAACATTATATTGGATATTATTCTGCTTTGCAAATTCACAACCTAATTACACAGCCTTCATTGAAAGAACAAATCGTTGTTTCAAAACAATTACGACCTTCGGAAATTAAAATAAAAGCAATTCCTTTCCAATTCATATATCACAACGAGAAACATTTTTTCGGTGTAAAGAAAATGTGGATTGACAGTTTCAACAAAGTGTTGTGTTCCGACTTAGAAAAAACTTTTATTGATTGTTTGTTTAAACCCGACTACGCGGGAGGAATTGTAGAAATAGCCAGAGCAATCTACGTTTCAAAAGATAAAATAAATTACGACACCTTGCTTGAATACGCAAAGCGTTTTGATTCGCAAGCCGTGAAGAAGCGTTTAGGCTTTTTGTTAGAATTATTGGAAATAAAAACCGGCATTATTGACGAATTACAAAAACTAAAAACCGTTTCATACATTACATTAGATACGGAATTACCGAAAAAAGGAAAATACAACACACGTTGGAGTGTGCTACAAAATTTGGAAACAGAAACAATTAAATCAGCCATATATACGTGATAAAACCGGGCGAAATACAACAGAAAGCAAGAACGGAAGGTGTTCGCGACCAACAGATTGAAAAGGATTATATTCTTTCGTGGATTTTGTTTGGTGTTGCAAAACACGAACAACTTTCAAAAGCAATTGTATTTAAAGGCGGTACAGTATTAAAGAAAATCTATTTTGAAGATTACCGTTTTTCGGAAGACCTTGATTTTACTTTGCTGAACAACGAAACAAGCAATGAACAAATTATTGATTGGTTCAAGCAAACATTTGAGTTCATCAAAGAAGAAGCCAACATTCCGCTTGAAATTATTGACGACAATCAACACGAAGACGGAGGAATTAATTTTTACATTCGTTACATTGGTCCGCTTGGCGGACAAGGCAGCAACAAGCAAGTGAAATTGGACTTTTCAAGAAGCGAACAATTGGTGTTTGATACAGTAACAAAAAATGTTTTTACGGATTACACCGATTTGGATGTATATCAACTTTTATGCTATCCGTTGGAAGAAGTATTGGTTGAAAAAATGCGTTCGGTTATGCAACGAATGCAAGCAAGAGATTTTTACGACTTATGGTATTTGCTTACACAATACAAAATGGAAGTAGATTTTTATATGAACGAATTTAAAATCAAATGCCAAAGTAAAAATTTAAGTGCAGAGGATTTCCCTGCAAAACTAATCGAGCGTTTGCCGCAATATAAAGGGCGTTGGCAATCTTCATTAAAAGAACAAATCAAATATTTGCCGGATTTTGTATAAGTAGAACGAGAAGTGATGAGACATTTGAAGAAATTGAAGTTTTAGAAAGATGAAGATACAAATATTACACACAATAGAAGAAAAATTAAAATCGTTAAACGAACGTATAAGATATACCGTTAATTTCCAAATAAAATTCAAACTTTTTTTATGTTTGCACTTGG
>VFQO010011084.1_pt1 | contig 31571 bp, 50 predicted proteins | sample 3512331 | NCBI WGS metagenome assembly VFQO01 (sample SAMN10412371, study PRJNA504923) | tailings metagenome | isolation source: Replicate 3 from Balatoc abandoned mine | place: Philippines: Itogon, Benguet | collected 2017-08-28 | reverse complement strand
AGGATGGCTGCCAGCCCCCCGGCTGCCCCTGGCCGAGAACTCGGTAGTCTCAAAAATATTCGGTAGCTTGCATGGTATTGACCCGCCCAATCTACTAGTGTGGATTCAAGCAACAGTGTGAATGCAAGGGTGGTGCATTGCGCGGGCATGGGTGGTGCATTTGTGCAGTGCGGGTCGGAGCATGCCTTCAGAGTGCTCCCTGGAGGAGCCAGGGGCAGCCCCGCTTATACTTCCAGCGGCAGGAAGCTTTCCAGTGACCCTCGCCGACCCTACTCATCAGCTCCGCCCCCCGCTACCTGCCTGCCACAGGCGTTTCAAGAGCTCAGCCTCACGGCACCGTTCGTATTGCTGGAGCGCCTTGTTCAGCTGCTAGGCCGGTTCACCGGACTGAAGAGCCTGAGGCTGCAAGCATGGATGTTCGGTGGGGAAGATGAGGATGAGGAGGATTGGGAAGGCGACCAGTGCTGCGCCCGGCGCTGCTGCGCCAGCTGCCGCCGCAGCTGGAATCGCTTGAAGTCTTCAACTTCTGTGCTATACGGCTGGAACAGCAGCCGGCGCCAGGCGAGGCAGCCAGTGGCGCAACGCCAGCTGGGCTGCTGCCTGGGCTCACCGAGCTAGTCATTGAGCATGCCGATCGGGTGATGCTGGATGTGCCGCTGCCCAGCCTGGCGGCACTGGCCATTTATGCCGCTTTTGAGATTTCCCTGGCAAACGAAGGACTGCACCTGCCCCAGCTGACTAGCCTGCACCTGCCTAACTGTGATGAGCCAGAGCAGCTGCGCTGCGGCGCCATGCCGGCACTTGCACGCTTGGTGAGCGAGTGCAGCTCCCTGGCGGTCAGCGACAGTTTTGCGGCCCTGCAGCACCTGACGCACCTGCGGTTGAGCCTGCCAGGAGATGGCATAGAACGAACAGGCGCCTGGCTGGCCAGCGTTTCCACAACGCTGCGCAGCCTCAGCCTTGATGTGTGGACTGGTCGCAACGGCCGTTGGGCACGCGCAGCCGCCCGTGCAGCGGCTGCGGCAGGACTGACCAGGATCACACAGCTGGTGGGTTTGTGCGTGCGCTTTACTTTGCACAAATGACCTGCTATATCCGTTTGCGCGCGGCAGCTGTGGCACCAGATTGTGGCTGTTTTCAAAGCGCCATGCATGGCTGTTCCTGCCTTCTCCCTCCCTCTCTCAGGGTTGCTGTCCCAAACCCACCAACCGCTCCTGCCCCACTTGAGTTGCAGGAATGCAACAGCCCCATCTTTGTGGAGCACCTGCCAGCCTGGCCCAACCTGCAAATCCTGCTGCTCCGTACCGTGCGTGCCATTGGGGCACAGCAGCTGGCCTTGCTGGCTGCAGCCCCGGCCTGCGGCGGCTGGCTTTCAATCGTTGGGTCGGACATTTTGCCAATTCAGATGAACAGGAGGCAGCAGGGTGCGCAGATCTTCAGAGGATGGAGGTGCGCTGGGAGGCGCCATGAGCAGCAGTGCGTGGCCATACTGGCAATGTATCGCAACATGCGATTTGTTGCTGCTCCCCTGCCCCAATGCATTCGCTGCAGGAGCTGCAGGTGGCGCTGCCCGAGTGTGTTGTGGATACGTACAGTGCGTTCGACTGAATCAATCGTGGGTGCTCGTGCATGTAACACATCTGCAATGGTAGTCAGGAGTGCCGGCCAGCCTGTGGCAGAAGCTCAGTGGCAGGAGCGACAAAGCAGGTTTGCAGTGCTACAGCAGTCGGTAGTTGTAGCAGAAGTGAGAGTGCAGTGCGCCGTTCGCTGCGCTCGGCACATTTTGCAAACAGTGGCATGCCTTTCACTTCTGCTTCGTTTTCACATGCAATCCTGTTCGAGGTGTCGCCAGAGGGCAGCCCACATTCCCTGTGCTGCGCGCGGCTCACGCCGCGGTCGGCACCGCCAGGTCGGCGGCCATCAAATGCCGCCCCGGCACGCCGCTGCACCCATTGCGGCACTCGATTCTGCCTCTACCAACGCTCAGCATGTGGGGCAGCGCCTGCCGCCCTGCGGGGCGCCTGCTTTCGGCCCTGCGGCAGCTGCGCCACGCGGGCGGAGCAGTGGACCGCGATCCCCGCTTTGCCACTGTGGTGGACGCCGATCTGCAGTTTTTCGAGAGCGTGCTGGGGTCCTCAGGCGTGGTCACCGACCCGCACGAGTTGCAGCCGTACAATCGGTGCGTCCGCAGGCTTGATGTGATGCTACAATGGTGGTCAAAAAGCGATCCGTATAGCTTCCAGGGCAACGCCCGGCGGACGGCTGCCGCTGCCGCCGCCGCCGCCGCTGCCTGCCGCCCTGCCCTGCACGCCTACAGCCCACCCCTGCTCTGCTGCTCTGCAGGGACTGGATGGGTAAGTATGAGGGCGCGTCGCGAGTGGCGCTCAAGCCCAAGACCACGGAGCAGGCGGCAGCGCTGCTGCGGCACTGCAACGAGCGGCGGCTAGCGGTGGTGCCGCAGGCAAGCAGCCATGACATATGCAGCTGCTGCAGCCATGCATGCTGCGGCGGTCAACAGGTGCCTGCACTGCCTGAACCTAGTGCAGCTCGGCCCTGACGGCAATCGCTGACTGCATGTTCCACACAGGGCGGCAACACGGGGTTGGTTGGCGGCTCGGTGCCTGTGTTTGATGAGGTCGTCATCTCCACCGCCGCAATGAACCAAGTGCTGGCATTTGACCAGGCAAGGCAGCAGTACAACAGCGCATACCATGCCTGCCTGCCTGCTTGCTTGGAAGGCGAGAGGCATGCTGCCCGTGCTGCTGTTGTTGCTGCTGCTGCCTCTGCCGTTTTGGATGTGCACCTCCCCATAGCCTGCCTTCCTGCCCCTGTTCCCTGATGCTTCCGTTGCCTCAACCCAGCCCGCTTCCCGGTCGCCATTCACGCCGCAGGTCAGCGGAGCGCTCACAGCACAAGCCGGCTGCATCCTGGAGAACCTTGACAATTACGTGGCAGGTGCTGTGCTGCTGAAAGCATCAGATGCGTAAACAGCCCTTTCCTGTTGGGAATTGGTGCTGGTGCCCTCAAGCCGTCGTGGCTGCCACACACGCGCAGCCTGAATGCTGATGCTTGCTTGTGCGCCTGCCTGCGTGCTGCAGAGCGGGGCTACTGCATGCCGCTGGACCTGGGAGCCAAGGGCAGCTGCCACATCGGCGGCAACGTGGCCACCAACGCAGGTGGGCCATGTGGTCTTCAACAGGGTATTGCTGGTGTGGTCGTGGATGCAGTGCTGCACATCCAACACGTACGCGTGGCTTGGTGCAGGGCAGGGCTGATGCACGTCTGTCGGCTGACTGGATTGCTGTGCCTGCGCTGCGCTGCAGGCGGCCTGCGGCTGCTGCGCTACGGGTCGCTGCACGGCAGCGTGCTGGGCTTGGAAGCCGTGCTAGCAGGTGGGCGGCTGCCGTGTGCCTGTGCTAGCCATTCGTGTGGCTGAGCTGGGCCGGTTTGGATCAGGCCCGCTGGATGTGGTTGGGCTTCCATGCAAGAACTTTACCTTGCACTGTGCATGCGGCTGACCATCCTGTGTTTTAGCAAAGGTCTGCTCTGGCGGCCTGACCGCATGGCCACTTGCGCGGCAACCTCGTCCTGCAGATGGCACCGTGCTGGACCTGCTGACCACGCTGCGCAAGGACAACACAGGGTGGGTGGCAGCTTGCTGGCCTGCCACCTGGTTTGGGTCGCCACATGCCTGCACATGACAAGTTTTGCCTTCACATCTGGCTATTGGGCAGTCTGCCAAGGCAAACCACGACGCTGCACTCTTGTTCTGCTCAGCCAGTTAAGTCACACCTCATTGTGCACTGCTGCTGTGTGATTCCTGCACACATTCTGCAGGTACGACCTGAAGCAGCTCTTCATTGGCAGCGAGGGCAGCCTGGGCTTGATCACGGCGGTCGCCATCCACTGCCCACCCCGCCCCCTGGCAGGTGCGCGGGCTTGGCCTGGCAGCTTCAGTAGCATGTGATTGCATGGCTTGGGTGGCTGTGCATCGGCTGTGGTCTACCAAGCCCTCACCTGCGCCATCTCATCCCCGCTTGCCTGCTGCAGTGAATGTGAGCTACCTTGCAGTGCCATCCTTCGAAGCGGCGCAGCAGGTGCGCACTTGCAACCCTGCACAGCTGCCGCTGCGCTGCTTGTGCGCACAACGTGTGGCCAGGCCGGTTTGTGCAGTTTCCTCATTCGGAAACGCTGCCTCTCCATTCCCGTGCCATTCGCTGCCCTGGCCATGGCGCCGCCCATTCCCCTTGCTGCCCGACCCAACATAACCCGCCGTGCTGCTGCTGTCGCTGGTGCTGCTGTTGCCTTTGCTGCAGGTGTTTGTGGCCGCCAAGCGCGACCTGGGCGAGGTGCTGAGCGCCTTTGAGTTCCTGGACCGCGAGTCGCTGGACATCACGCTGCGGCACCTGCCGGGGGCCAAGGACCCGCTGCCCGACTGCCAGGTGGGTTGTGGTGCCGGCTTGGATGGCTGCTGGGCGTGAAGCTGCTTGCATGGGTGTGTGCAGCAACAGCAGTGCTGTGCAAATATGCTTCATGCTGCCCTGCCTGCACCTTATCAGTGCAGGCCCCTTTCTACCTGGTTGTGGAGACGTCCGGCAGCAGCGCAGCGCACGACGGCGAGAAGGTGGAGCGGTTTCTGGAGGACGTGATGGGCCAGGGGCTGGTGCTGGGTGAGCCGAGGCTTCATGGAACTGGAAAGCAGGGCTTGGGGGTGGAGTTGCGGTGGGTGCGGAGAGCTGGTGGGCCAGCCTGCATCCTGGGCTGAGCTGCTGCACACTGCAAGCGCCGCACGAGGTCATTTGCTGCGCAGCTCTGGGTGGACAGCAGCAACCAGGCTGGCCTAGGTTTACATTTGCGCCCAGGCATATCCACAGTTGTCCCGTCTGGGGGTTGTCCCACCGCCGTCCCACCGCAGACGGCGCTGTGGCGCAGGACAGCAGCCAGGCGCGGCAGATGTGGCACCTGCGTGAGGGCATCACTGAAGGATTGCGCCACCGGGGTGCGTGCATTTGCTTGCGTGGCCACTCGTGTGCTGCTGCTGCTGTGCTGCATCGCACGCGCCCACCCGCCAACAGCCTGCCGCCAGCTAGATTTAGCTTCTGCCGCCTCCCTTTACGCCGCCGTGCTGCTTAGGCATGCCCAGCATCACTGGCAGGGCACCCCGCCCAGTTGTGATACGGCTGAACCTGTGCATATTGCAACCCTGAAACTGCCCTCCACTCTGCCCAGGTGCGATTTACAAGTATGATGTGTCGCTGCCCATCCCTCAAATGTACCGCCTGGTTGAGGACATGCGCAGCCGGTTAGCGGCAGCATTCCCTGGCCGCGCCGGCAGCAGTAGTAGCAGCGGTGAAGGCCGCAGCAGTGAAAGCAGCAGCGGCAGCAGCAATGGCGGCAGCAGCGATGGCGGCGGCGGCAGGGATTGGCCTCCCATCCGGGTTGCAGGCTATGGCCACTTGGGGGACGGCAACCTGCATCTGAACATCTCAGGCAAGTGCACCTTGGCTGCTTGCGTTCACAGCTGCCGCAGCGTGCCTGTGCTGCTTCACAAGGCTGCTTGGCCAGCATCGGTTGCTGTGCATCACGCACCGCTTGCTCGCTGCGCAAGCGGTACATGCTCGCTGCATGCTGAGCTTGACATTCAAGCTTGCCCCCGCTTGGCCTAGCTTCGTCACGTAGGTTTGCTTCGCCCTTCCCACAACTGCAGCCCCCACGTATAGTGAGGAGCTGCGGCAGCAAATAGAGCCGTTTGTGTACGAGTGGACAGCCTCGGTGAGGCTGGGGCACAGCTTGTTGCTGGGTGGCAGCTGCAGGGCGGGCATGATGATGTGGTTGCTGTGCATTGCCTCCCGTTCATCGAAAGTCTCTGCTCCGCGCATCCTGTATGCTGCTACTCATTTGCACCAGAGGCAAGTACTGCGGTTCAACGTGCCACCCTGCCCCTGCTGCGCAGCACCGGGGCAGCGTGAGCGCTGAGCATGGCCTGGGCCTTATGAAGGCGGGCTGCATCGGCTACAGCAAACCGCCGGCAGCTGTGGCGGTCATGCGCGCAGTCAAGGCAGCACTAGATCCGCACGGAATAATGAACCCGTACAAAGTGTTGCCGCCGCTGGAGTGATGAGGCGTTGCGTCTGTGGGCGAGCCTTTGTTTGCTGTGCCGCAAGCGCAAGTGTAACACTGAAGGTGCCAGCACACTGGCAGTTTAAGGCCGTCTGTGTGATTATCTATGCATAACAATGCATGTGAACAGTTTGGTCTGTCGTGTATTGGGCTGCGCTCGCTTGCAGCAACCTACGGGAAGGCGTTGCGTAAAGCAGCAGGCGGTGGAGTGGCAACTGCCCATGCTGGCTTTCAACACTCCTCTACCTTGTTAAGCTCTTTGTGGATCAGCATGCTCTCTGACCTGTGCTCCTTGATGTTCAGAAGCACAGCAAGTGGGCGCAGAGCTGGGTGCGAGTTGCTCCGGACCGGCCGCTGCGCGCGCTCGGCGGCGGTGGCGCATGCCAGCTCGCCTGGGGCGCCGCTCCGCAGTCTGCTGTACTGAAAGGCGACCGACTGTCCCTCTGACCGACCTCCGCCATGCAGCCGCTCGGCTGGGGCGCCCCAGCGGCGACTAACGGCGCTTGGCAGCCCTGCGGGATGGACGGCGTGGAGGCCGCGCCAGCGGCACAGGTGGACCCCCAGGAGCTGTCAGAGCTGGCGTCCCGGGCGCTGCGCGTCCTGCTAGGCGCCGAGCACTGGCTGCCGCTCAGCTGCCTCCGCCTGGCGGTGCTGGGCAGCACCCACGACAGCCGCAGGTGCGCGGGGCGCGCGGTGGGGCTCCCTCGATCGCTGCGCCGTTCAAACACTGCCGCCTGCCGTCGCCTGTCGTCACGGCCCGCTCGCCGCCTCACCCCTTCGCATCCCTGCCTCTGCTCCCTTGCAGCAAGTGCCTGCTGGAGCTGGCTGTGTCGTCGCTGTGCGATCAAGGTCTGGTGCTGCGACAGGGCTACGGCCCGCTGGCGGCACTGTCGGTGAGCAAGTACGGGCGCGCTCCGATACTTGGCCCAGCTGGGTCTTTTGACCTCCTCAGCCTGCGCAGCCAACCTGCCGAGCACCCAAGCCGGGGGCCGATCGCCTTGCGCGCGGTTCCAACAGATTCAGTGGTTCAACAGTCTCTGTTGCGGGCTTGGCCTCCCCACCCATTCCTTGCCCGCTTATAACTCTCTCGTTTTGCATCCCCCGCCTGCAGGTGCCCGACGCAGCACTGCCCAAAGCAGAGGCGCTGGCCTACTCCGATTTCCCAGATGAGGGCCAGCTGCCGCTCTACGCAAGCAGCCTAGCAGCAGCGCAGCAACGCGGCGGCAGCGGCATGGTGGTGGCAGCGCACCACCGCCCCGGCTCCTGCCTGCGCATCGCGCGCCGCCTCTCCTCGCCGCGCCAGTTTGGCCACCGCCCCATGGCAGGTGCGGGATTTGTGGATCGGCCGGCTCGAGACGGCAGCAGGCGTGCCACAAACAGTGGAAGTGGTGGGGCGGCACAGCATGCTCGCAGCACGGCATGCTCGCAGCCTTGCAGCATTTATCCTCGTTTTCTCTGCCCTTCAACCCATCCACCAACCCCATTCTACCCCTGGCGCAGGCATAGAAAAGTCTAGCGGGCGGCGCCTGGGCGGCAAGCGCAGCAGCAGCAGCAGCGAGGACATTGTGCAGCAGATGCAGAAAAAGATGCGGATGCAGGACGGTAGCGGCAGCGGCAGCCCCTTTGGCGGCGGCGGTGGCCTGCAGGCAATGAGCCCCTGAGCCTTCAGAGCAACCTCAGCTGCAGCCTAGTTTGACTGAGCGCCTCGTCTCTGTGTGCTTGTGCCATCTGTACATTTTTGCGTGGCAACCATTGGCGGTCTGCCGGTGTGTGGCACAGTGTCACCCCTTTTCATTCAACCTGTTCCACTAATTCACCTACAGCCTTCATGGCCCTGTATCGCCTGCCTTGACACATTGCTACTGTTTCCCCGCTCCGCTCTTTGTAGTTCTCGCTTGCTACATGCCTGCTCGCCTCTGTAGAATCCATGCAACACAGACCCATGCATTCGAACGCACATAAATCGGGTACCAATGGTTGGCCAAGGCAGCGCAGCCCAGTGCTCTGCCCGCCTACCCCGCCTTCCTGCTGCCTCTTCTTAGCCGCTGGTGGCCTGCTGGACAGGTGGGCCGGCCTGAGCTGCCTGCAGCGCCTGCCGCGTGTATTCGTACATGCCAATGGCGCCACTCACGTGCACATTGAGCGAGCGGATGAGGCCCAGCTGCAAGCAGTGTGCAAAGCAGGGCGGTTGGCAGGCAGGCCAGTCAGTGCAGACGCCAGTGTGGTCAGGCGTTGTGCTTGAACCCCCACCATTAACCCAAGCAGACCGGGGAAGGCAGGTGCAGGCAGCACACAGGGCAGCAGAGACGTCTCAGGTGTGCGCAGCACAGCGCATAATAACCACTTCATGCCACAATGCCCACAGATGTACATGCCTGGGGGATCTCCACTGTGTGGTGCAGCAGCGCCAGGATGTCGGCTGGGATGCCCTCCCTCTCCCGTCCCAGCACCAGCACAGTGCGGCGCGGGAACTCGAAATCCTGCCAGGGTCGAATGGGTGCAGCAGGCAGTTTGTAGCCTCGTTGCTTGGTGGCAGAGGTTGTGAGAGGATGCAATTGAGCCCGTAACAAGGAGCAGCAAGTTGGAGAAAGCGGCACAGCAGCGCGGCCCACGATTTTCTCCCTTTGTTTGCTTCAGACAGCAATGCCTCCGCACCTGCAGCGGAACCGACTCAGCCGTCTGCTCCAGCCCCACCAGCGCCCAGCCGTTGACGGCCTGGCGGCGCAGCCAGGGCGCCAGCGCCGCCTCGGGCACCTCTTGGAGCGGCACCTATTCGCAACGCAGGGCCAGTGGGCAGGGAGCAGCAGAAGGCAACGTGAAGGCAGGGCCATGGTGCCATGGCGCCATGGTACCATAACACGAACCTGTGATGAGCTTGAGCATACATACAATTTCAGGAGTGCTTGCCGCAGACAGGAGGGCAGGTGGACCTCACCCAGTGGTGTGCGGTGACGGCAATGGTTGTAAACTCCTTTTGCCGCGTCACAGACAGGTCGCCCAGCACCAGCGAGCTGGCCCTGCGGGGGCATGGACGCACAGACTCCAGTCGATGCCTTCAGTCGCCTGCCCGGGGCTGCTCATCCACACACACCCTGCTGCCTAATGCGGCCTTATCACCAACGGTGACAGTCAGCAGCGGCAGTCTGGCTGCAGCACGCATGGCCGGTCGCCTCCCTCCCCACCTGAACACCTCGCAGGTGCGGGCCAGGCCAGCCAGGTTGGGCGGCTTGGTGAGTAGGGAGGCAACCACCACCAGCTCCTGCCTAGGACCGCCCCTTGCCGCCGCCGCCGCCGCCTCTGCTGCACCCAGCTCAAGGTCCGTGCCATCCAGGCCGCTGCCGCCTGCTGCAGCAGCCAGCAGCGCACCAGAACCCAGGGCTTCTGCCCAGGGACCAGCGGCAGCCGCCGCAGCCGCTGGGCCAGCCAGGGCTGCACCGCCACCTTTCTTCTGCCAGTTGGAACCGCCGATCTGGGCGCCCCCCTGCTGCTGCGGCGGCGGCTGCTGCTGGTGGGCGAGAGGGGCCAGCTCCGCCGCCGCGGTGGCTGCCTGCAGCACGGGGGGGCGATTTCTTTTCAGGCGACAGCATGCGTGGATCATACAACCGGGCTGCTATGCACGAAGTGGTGTGCAGCTCATGTGCCTCTACAATTGCATGCTCAGCCCAGTGACTCACCTCTCGCTGCTTCATGTCCTGGCGCAGCGCGTGCCGCTCAATCGCCAGGAACCCTTGAATCACCTCCAGCAGGGGCTGCAGGCAGGCAGGGGCAGAACAACCAGCTTGCAGTCGTGCTGAGCCAAGGAAGGGCGGCCAGCGGCAGGAAAACCCACTAAGGTACTGGCCAGCGCACCAGCAAGCAATCGTGCGCACCCTGCGTGCTCAGTTTGAGTTGGTTCCCCTGCAGGGTTGCCCTGCTCTCGTAGGCAGCTCACCTCTGGTGCGCCTTCAAAGCCCGCCTCCCCGCGCTGCTTGCTGCCCGCTTGCCCCAGCACGCCGGCGGGCGTCACTGCCTCATCCAGCTGATAGGCATCAAAGTAGAAGGCGTGGGATAATCCGCGCCGCAGCCGGTTGATGTCGTCATTGTCCCTGCGGTGGCGAAAATCGAGTGGTAGGGTGATGGGGCGAGGTGTGGGTTGACTGACCAGCAGGTTTGGAGCAGTGAAAACCACACACAGACTTGGCCCCATGCATAGGAACAAATGAGGGCAGCTGCTCAGGTCTTCAATTTGCGGTTAGTAAGCCGTCCCAGCAGCAGCAAGCTGACTGCACACCTAAAGAAGTGCAGCAGGGCGGCGGCGGTGGCGTCGCTTGCTGGCAGGGAGGGGAAGAGCTCAAACAGGCGCCAGAGCACCAGCTGGGCAAAGGTCCTGCTTGGATGGGATGTGGCACATGCAGACATCAAGTGAATGAACTTAAGTCGAATCTCTATGCTGCGGCTGCATCCAAGCGCAGCCAGCAGCAAAAAAATCCGTGCACAACCCTATGCAGGCTTGCGTACGCTGGCAGCATGCTCGATGCAGGTACCCCACCTGAGAGCGTGCACATGGCAGAGAGCCCAGGGTGCCACTGCGGCCACCACCTCCGACAGCAGCGTCTGCTGCTCCTCTGTCAACTGCTGCTGCCGTTGCTGCTCTCCAGCTGCACCAATGGGTGTCTGCTGATCGCCGATTGCTGCTGCGTGCCCTGCAGGGGCCAGCTGCGCCACCGCCGCTCGGGCCGCAATGAGAATGAGCGAGGACAGGGCATGGCTGCCGCTGCTGGAGCAGTCGGCCAGGGGCGGCAGCACCCGCGTGCGCAGCAGGTCTGGCCGCAAGCGCAGCAGCACAAGGACAATGCTGTCTTGGTACTGCCGCACGTTGGCCGCATCGGCTGTGGCTGCCATGAGGGGCAGTAGGGAGTCCAGCGCTGCAGACAGCCAGGTATGGGTGGCGGGAGGGTGTGCTTGATGTGAGCGGTTGCAGCCGACCAATGCGCTGCAGTCAAGTCAAATCCGCTGGCACATGCGGCTGAGGCGCGGACGTTTCTGCCGCCATTATGCTCACCTGCGTCCGCCTCGTGGGCAGGCACCAGAGGGCTCAGCACGCACAGCGCCTGCCACAGCCGCACCTGCAGGAAACGTAACAGCACCGGTCAGCAGGGCGTGCGGCCTGTTGCCATCTGGTGGCATGCCATCAGCCCCGTCCTTTTATGTGCAGCCCCATGCACTGCAAGACTTGAGTGGGGCTTCAAGGCTTACCTTCTTGCGGTGTATGGCACCCAAGGCGTTGTACCGTGCGGCACTCAGCTCCGCATTTTGCAGTGCCAGTTCCAGCAGCTGGCGCCACATCTGCCGCCCCGCCTCCCCTGCTGCTGCCGGCGCCTGCCGCTGCCCAGTTGCGGGATCGTCTGCGCCAGTACGCTGCACGCACTGCACCCAAGAGTGCAGCAGGCACAGCGCCGCGACACGAGGCGCCAGGGAGCTTGATGCAAAGGCGGACGACAGCTGCACATCGCCGGGCGCCAGCAGTGATGCCAGCTCAGCAGCTGCCTCAACATCCACTGGGTCTCCCTGTGAATAGAAATGCGGCAGCTGGTGGGTGAAACGCAGGTGATATATCTATAAGTGAAATGCGACAATCGATGCGTCGTGCATGGCAGCTCCTAAGACTGCAACAGCAAGCCCACAAGAGAGCAGCAGGGGCAGACCAAGCAACTCACCACACCACTCAGGCCGGGGTCGTCGGCTGCGCCCCACAGCAGCAGCACCTGGAGCGCAGCACCGTAGTGGCTGGCCAGCTCGGGATGGCGAGCCAACACGCCGCACAGCTGCATGTGGCAAAGGAGGGCAATGCATTGACACCTCAGAAAAAGCGGCAATGCGCCTAAGAGGGCCAACCTTTGTTGGCCATGTGTGCCAGGCTGCAGGCATGGTGCTGCACTTGCCTGCAGTGAGACAATGCCCATAGTGCGCCAGCTCTTGGTCCCTTGGTCCAGCAGCCGCCTCAGCAGCTGCTGAATAGGGCCCTCAGGCCCGTGCAATGCTGCTGCTGCTGCCGCCGCAGGTACTGCCGGGCTGCTGCTGCCGGAAACAGCCACGCCAAACAGTGCTGGGTGCAGACACGTGGACACCACAGCAGCTGTGAGCCCTGCTCTTCGGCGCTTGGCTGCCGCTGCAGCTGCCTCGTACCCCTGCCAAGCTGCACTGCAGAGCCAGGCGGCCAGCGCCACAGTTGGCTCAGTGCTGGAGTGACTGATGGCAGGCTGTGCAGCCGGCTCCGGCTGACATGCCAGCACACGCTGGGCCAAACCCGGCTGCTGCAGGGCGTCTGGCAGCAGCAGCCGGGCGCAGCGCAGCTGCAGCAGCAGGCCCCGGTAATCAGCAGCCAGAGCTGGAGCATGGCTTGCCCGCTGCAGGCCAGTGAGTGCAGTTGCCAGGGCTGCCACCTGCTGATCATCCCACTGCTGGCGCTGCTGTCCATGGAGTGAGGGGCTGGAATGCATGTGCCGCAACAGCAGCAGCAGGTTGTGGGCTGCTTTCCAACACAGCCGGTGGCAGTAGGCTGCCAACCCACCCGCTTGCTTGCTGGCACCACTTGCTGCTGCTGCCTCTGCGGCGGACGCTTGCAGCAAAAGCACGGCGTTCAGTGCTGCCGCTGCTGCCTGACTTGCTGCCTCGCCTGCTGCTGCGCCGCCCAGCTGCTGCTCAGCCGTGTTCAGCCAGCCAACCTCCGCTGCGGCCGCCAATGCTGAGCAGCAGTCGGCAAGCGGCTGCAGCGGCGCTGCTGCTTGCTGCCATGCCGAGCTGTCTGCTGTGCCTGCTGCTGGCTGCTGCCCTGCTGCTGCTGGCGTGTCTGCCGTGGCTGCATAGCTCTGCAGAGCGCCGAGACAGCAACTTATCAGCTGCTCGCTGGCAGGCCGTGCGCCGCTCTCCAGCTGAACCAGCAGCCGCAGGCTGTTGCACACACCTGCCAGGGCAGGCAGGGCAGCTGCGCCCTGCTGGCGCCCCTCCTCCCCTGCTGCAAGCTGCTGCGGCTGCTGCCACAATGGAGCAGCTGCCATGCTGGCATAGCTGGCTAGCTCATCAGCACCGCTGCCAATGGCTGCAGCCAGCCAGTCCACTAGTGGAGGCTGCTGCTGACGCTGCTGGCCCCGTATCTGTTCCACCAACAGCTGGGCAGTAGCTAAGAGCTCATTCAGCAGCAGGAGGCAGCGCTCCGCGGCACCTGGCTGCAGGTAGGGCCTGCAACATAGCATGGGGAGATGCAGGGCTCAGCCAGAGCCTGGCATGCACAAGCAGGCAGCCCCAGCAGTGTCATCATGCAAAGCCGCAAAATCACCCCCAGACTACACGCGAGCTCACCGCCGGTAGAGCGATCCAAGCGTGGCATCCCAGCTGGCAAACGCGGTCGCCAGGTCAGCCTCAGTCAGCACAGGTGCGCTGCCCGTGTGGGAGCCGCTGCACGTCAGCAGCAGTGCCAGCCGAGCCAAGCCGCCCGCCTGCTGCTGCCAGCTGGCCTGATTTGCTTCAGCCACAAGGTCGGCCGGTGCCCCTGCGCCACTGCTGCTGCTCCCGCCACTGTCTCCCTGTTCCATGAATCGCTGAGCGCAAGCTGTCAGAGCCGGGAGCAGCTGCTGCCGTCCCGCACTACCCAGCCAGTCGACAGCTGGGGCGTGCAGAGAACCGCCCGGCAGTAGCAGCGGCAGCGGCAGCTGCTGCAGCCATGTGGCGGCTGTGGCAAGCGCTGTGTGGCTGCTGCCGTGGCCGTCGGGATGCAGCCGGCCAGTGCTGGCTGCGACTGGCAGCAGGCTGCCGCATGTGCTAACTGCATAGCTGCCGGTGGGGCCGCCTGATCCCCAGCTGGAGCTGAGCTGGCAGGTGGCCTCCTGCAACCGCCCCAGGAGCAGCAGCTGCCACTGCCAACCTGCCTCCAGGCCACCAGCGCCAGCGCCACCATCAGCATGAGCCGTCTGGGCCTGGGCAGCTGCCCCCAGAGCTGCCACAACTGTCTGTACAAGCGGCCGCTGCTGCACTGCGGCCCCGCTGCCGCCGGTGCTACCGCCGCCGTCGGCAGCCAGCAGGCCCAGCATGGCCAGCAGCAGCTGCTGCTGCTCCTGCGCCGCCTGTGCAGCTGCATAGCGTCCCACCCAAGCTGCCACGTCGTGCTGAAGCTCCTCTGCTCCCTCGCCGCGCCACAGGTGCACCTGGCCTGCTGCCGGCAGCAGTGTATGCAGCACAAAGGCACGTGGAACAGCCGCCAGCTGGGCAGGCTCCCAGTGGCGGCCCAGGAAAGAAGCCAGCACCATGCGTTGCACCTGCTTTGCATGTGGGGAGAGGGTGAGGGTGGTCAGGTGGATGGGAGGCATGCAAAAGCGGGAAGAAACAGCAGGAGTTCGGGCAGCCATGCAATGCAGCGGCAGCCATGCAATGCAGGCAGTGGCACCCAGCGGCATTTCAGCAACACAGAACAGCGCGGCACAGCATGCACGCCGCACTTGCTGGTGGTCGTGAGCCAAGCCCCGAGTCCACACGACCTCCATCCAGCTCCAGTCCAGGCTTCCCTCGCCGCTGCCGCTGGCCCCAGCATTGTTGCCGCTGCCATCATCTGGTGCAGCAGCTGGAGGGTGCAGCCTGTCAATCTCGCCCCATGCGTCCTGCAAGGGAGCAGGAGCAGGAGCAGGGGGCTGGTGTGAGTGTGCAGTGCAGAAGCAACACGATATGCATGCAGCCGTGCTGCTGCTGTAGCCGCGCACACAGGTCTACTTCCAGTCCAGTGTTGGCTACAAGAGCTTGGGCCTTGGGCCTTGCATGTCCAGGCAACACACGCATGCGTGCTGACACGGCAGTGGAAGCAGCTCACCTTGACGAGGTGCGGAGTCAGCTCCTCCAAGCAGTCTAGCAGCTTCAGCAGCGGCTGCCAGGCGGGCGGCACCTGGCCTGCAGCGAGGTGGTGGGGTGCAGAATGCAGGACGTCAAGAGACGACGTGCCTTGCTGGCTGAACGCTAATTGCCGGGCGATACTGCCTCTTGGCGCAATATGCCCGCAGCACACACAGGCGATGTGGCAGGGCACGGCACTGCCAGCAGCTAAGAAGCCTGCTTACCAGCTGCATGCTGTGCCTGCAGGGCCAGCCGCAGCAGGTGCGCGGCACGCTTCCGGCTGGAGGCCTCGCTGTCGCACAGGCAGCCCCTGAGCAGCTCCCAGAAGGCTGGCTGCTCTTGCAAGCCTCGCCACTGCTGCTGTGGCGGCGGATCGGTGTTGCTGCCGCTGCTTGCAGCTGCGGTGGCGGACAGAAGCGGGGCCGCAAACTGCACAAGCAGTGCCAGACCCTGCTGCCGCTGCTGCCGGCTGCCCTCCAGCATCCGCCTGCGTTGTGGGTTGGGGACGACTGCTCCTTCAGTCTTGGTTTTATATACATGAGCATGCACTATACGGTCAACAGCCCAATGGACCCGCTGCAACATAAACCCTGGCAGTCTGCACTCACTCGCAAGCCTCCCACAGCTGCTCCATTGCCGCCGTGTGCCCCTGCTGGCGCGCCGCCGCCTGCAGCGCTGCGGGAAACAGCAGCTGCGCCGCTGCTGCCCGGGTCGCGCCGGCCGCCAGCCGTGCTGTGGGCGCCGGGCCGCCCTTGCTGCGCTGCCGCCGCTGCACTGTTGGCTCACTGGCCAGCAGTGAAAGTGCATCTTCCAGTGTGTTTGTGGCAGCATGGTGCAGTAAATCCTGCAGCTCTGCCTCTGCTTCGCCTTCCTGCTGGCCAGCCGTCTCCAGCGCTTGCTGAATCACAGCTGCAGCTAACCGTACCCTCATGTGGACCGGTAGCTGGCTTGTAATGCTGGCATCTGCTGCTGGACTGCTGCTGATGCTGCTGGGCTCACCAGCACTGCTGGCTGCCGCCGCCCGAACCAGCTCAAGGCCCAAGTTCCAGCAGTCGCAGCGGGCAACCAGCTGTGCGGCAGCCGCCAGCAGCTCCTCTTGCTGCTGCTGCTGGGAAACCGCTGCTCCTGCGGCTGCTGGTGGCATTGTTGTGCCTGCTGCATCAGACGTCAGCAGTGGCAGCACCTGGTGCCGCAGGACGCCTGCCACCTGGTCGGCTGTGGCGGACGAGTGCCCGCTCAGGAGCAGCTCGATGGCAACGGCTGCCAGCACCCACTGCCGCTGGTCGCTGCTGGCTGCATTGAATGCCTGTGTTTCCACAGTGTCTGCTGGGTTGGCAGCCGCCAGCTGCAGCACTGCAGCCAGCTGTTGCTCGGGCGGCAGGGCAGCGGCAGCAAGGGCGGCGGCGCCCAGGCGGCGGGTGGCTGCCAAGCTCTGGCCGTCGGCGGCACTTGCCACCGCCTCCACAGCATACTCGATTGGTGTCTGCATGCCGGTCTTGCTCGCCGCGGCTCGCGGCGCGCCAGCACTAAAACGTCCCGCTCGTAGGCAGGCTAGACGGGGTGCATGTGCGGTGCATCGCACAAGACGTATGCAGTAGGACGCAATTATGAGGCCATCCGGCCCGAACAAGCCATGCATGCGAGTGCCGCCCGCCCGGTTGGCGGCGCCACGAGCGGCGGCAAATGGGTGGATGTGTTTGAGCATCACAGCCTTCTGTGCCGCACTGTCCTGGCTCCCATTGTGCTGCAGTTACACCTTGTCGGCTTTCACTCATTACCCTCATGCTCAAGTCACATTTACACCTGCCGCCGCATGTGCTCCAGGTAGCGCTTGACCAGTGCACGGATGCTGCCTGCCTCTGGCACCAAAAAATCAGCCGACGTTGCCCCAGCGTGGCACGCCATGACCTTGGCCGTGCAGCGCTCGCAGACTGCAAAAGAGCGGAGACGTCAGGGGCACTGGTTGGCAAAGGGTGTGCATAGCATGGCATGGTTACGGCATGGCAGGCATGGCAGGGCACCGCAGTATTGTCATGGCATGGCATGGCAAGGCATAATGTGCGTGCCATGGAATGGCTGGATGCCACACTGCATGTGTGCCATGCATGCGGCATGGCATGGCGTGGCATGGCAGGAGGCGCTGGGGCAAGTGTGGCCAATGCCATGCCGTGAAGACGCGATGGGTTGGCATGGCATGGGATTGCACAGCGTGAAGCATCAGACGGGCATGCGGCTTGATGGCATGACATGGCATGGCATGCATGAAGCTTCACTGGCATGGCATGGACAGACGTGGCATGTATGCAAGACACTTATGCAAAGCATGTAACCTCTCAGGACTCTAAGCCTGCATCCCCCCGTCACACAGCCCAATCGAGTGCATGCACTTGCCTGCATCATGCAACGCCAGGCTGATCTGCTGCCGCTTCAGCAAGGGGTGCAGCTCGGCCCGCACAAACAGCTCCACCTGCTGCCGCACAGCCGCACTGCCTGCCGCCGCTGCTTCTGGAGCCGATTCTGCTGCAGGGGCTGCCGGCGCTGCTGCTGCTGCTGCTGCTGCTGCTAGCACCTCTGCAGGCCCCACCGCTGCTTCTTCGGCTGCTGCTGCTGCTGCTGCTGCTGACTGGTCTCCGAGGGCGGGCAGCTGCGTAAGCCGCTCCAGCTGCAGGCTGCCCAGAGCCGTCTGCCCAGATGGCGGTCCCGACGCAGCTGCCACATCTCGCTGCGCTCGTGCCGTTGCTGCTGCTGCTGCTGCCGCTGCCCCTGCTTGTACTGCATCTGCGGTTCCTTGCCCTGCGCCGCCACCGCTGGGATCTGCATCTGCAATTGGTGCTGCCTCCCAGTTCAAATCGCACTCCAGAAGTCGGGCTGGTTTAGGAGCGGCATTCACCGCTGGTTTGCCTGCCACCGCCCCACTGCCATACCGCACTCGCTTGGCCGGCCGATCGCTGGGCCCTGCCCCACCTGAGCCATCTGCTGGCAGCTGCTCCTGCTGCAACTCGGTAGCAGGTGGCTGCACGGCGCCGCGCTGGTCAGCAGGCTGGGGCTGCTGCTGCGCCTGCTGCTGCGCCTGCTGCTGGGCATCAATGCCGCCCGGCTGCGGCCACTGCGTGGCGCTGGTCCGTGCCGCCAAGTTCTGGTACACCTGATGCAAGGAGGGAGGGACAAACACATCTGGGCGACAGCCACAGGCATTCAGAGCCAGCTGGCAGGGGCCGCTGTCCTCAGTAAGAACAGTCCATTGCATGGACTTGGGTCTGAGAACGCCCACAATCCAGCCAAACCAGCAGCCACAAGCATGCCGCACCTGTGCGCTGCCGCAGCGCCTAAACAGCTCCAGCTCCTGAGCAAGTGCTGCATCAAATGCCGCCTTGCTGCAGGGCATAGTGCAGGACATGGGTCAGGCAGCCCTATCAAGCATGCTTTGACAGCCAGCGGCTGCATATCGACTGTAAGCTCAGTATCATGAGTGGAGGACCATCGCAGCTTTGCTTGCCGGCCAGCCCCACACACAGTGCCCCAGCCTGGGGCTCACCGCAGCTGCAGGTCAGCAGCAGCGGTAGTTGGCTCCAGCTGAGGGCTCTGTGCGGCCGCTGCCAGCGCCACGTGCTCGCCAGCAAGCTTGTTCAGCACCGTCTGCCTGCGATCACATGGGTGCACAGCAGGGCATGTGCAGTCTGAGTGAACTTGCATCATCAGTGAAACCATTGTCATATCGAGGAGCTCCTCCTGCGGCACTCTAAAATCCCTAAGCAAAACTACAAGTGCAACAGTGTGTGCACCTGTTGATGCGCGGGATCTTGCTGCGAGCCAGGTATGCCACCAGCGGCCGCTGCTTCACGTCCACCGCAGCCAAGAACTCGGCGCCCCGCCGGGCGGTGGCGGCTGCCGCCTCTGCCGCCGGGTCTGCAAGCGGCGCGCAAGTGGGGCGGGCAACGTTTCTTCTCAGGGAAGCCACAACACCTTCTGGTTAAGAACTTGCTCCATGCATCTTTTGCAAAATCTCATTGTTCCTCCAAGCCCACGCACCTGGCCGCTTGACCGGCGCCTCCTCGTCCTGCGCAAGCGCCGCCTGCAGGATGAGTGCCTTGGCATTCAGGCCAAACTTGGGCGCCCGGGAACAGGCCTCAGCAAGGTCATCCTCGTGCCCAGGGCCAGAGGGATCCGCCATCGAGACGCAGGATGTTGCTCGCCCGCTGGCGGCAGCGACGGCGGCTGGCGGCGGCTGGCTGTTCCAGGTCGTTTGCGCAGGGCGGCAATAAATCGGAGCTTCTACACGTGTTCTGCACGAGTGGAATGAGCCAGGAGGCCTTGGGAGGCCCTGGAAGCGCGGGGGCAGTGGCTCGCAGGCTCCTGACAGCCTTAGCCGCACCAGCGGGTAGATTGGAAAGCTGACGCCAATGCTAGGAGCGCAATGCCACTGGCTGATCGCCCTGCAAGCGCGCCATGAGGCTGGGCGCCATTGCGAAGCTGCTGAAGTGGACACCCCCGTGCCCTTCCCCGCTCCTGGCAGGCACCCGGCGCAATTACAAGACTTGGATCACCCAGTGAGCACCGCCTGGCGCCTTGCAGCAGTCGTCTCGGACCTTGCCCGCTCTCCCCGCTTCTTCAGGAACCATGGTGCTCGGCCTCGTGTTCAAACTGATCCCTACATATGGCAATCTCTGCCGGTGAGCGTTTTGCCGCCTGGTTTTGCGGTTTTGCGGCGCCACGTCCCGCTGCGCTTCTGGGCCCGCCAGCCCCTGGCTGTCAGTGATCCCGAGGCCTCGATGACTTCCTCTGCTCAACGAGGCGGGCGGCAGCCCAAGATCGGCCATGTAGCTGCTGCACCCTAGCGCTGCCGCCATCGCCGCCGCCGCGAGCTTGCCCCTCCCGCATCGCTGCCCCGCTGCAGAATGCTGGCCTTCTTTGTGGGCATGGTGTTCCCCACATTCGAGTCGTTCAAGGCCATCGAGAGCAAGAACCCAGGAGACGACACGCAGGTGCCTGCGCACCCGCTCGCTCGCATGAGCGCTGGCCGCTGCTGGGCACCGTTTTGACCGCTGGACTCGCCCCCGAACGCGGCCGAGGCTATTGTGCTTTTGTGGGCACCCATGCTCGCACCATTGGCATGCCTTGTCGCCCCTCCACTAGCTGACGCCTGAGTGCCTCCTCCCACCACCCTGGCCGTGCAGTGGCTGATGTATTGGGTGTGCTACTCGGTGCTGCTGTCGCTGGAGCAGGTGGCCTGGCCCGTCCTCATGTGGTGAGGAGCGAGGAAGGCCAGCCCTGGCTTGGCCGAGGGGCAGCGAAGGGGCGTATTTGCATGCACCGTTGGGGTTTGCGGTGCACATGTCTGCAGCCGTGGTTGCTTGGATTGACCTGCCGCCTCGCCGATGCACATTTTTTGTGTCGCGCTCAACCGCAAGCATGCCTGCCTGCCGGCTCAACCGCCCACCCGCAGGATCCCCTTCTACCGCTTCGTGCGCGTGGGCGCCCTGGCATGGCTGGCGCTGCCGCAGACGCGGGTGAGAGCCGGGCTGCACTTCAATGTGCCGCTGCTTTTCGCCGCGTGTATTGCTTGCTTTGCTCCCTTGCAGCTGGCTCCCACGGAGCATCGCTGAGTTAGATCTGCCTGTTGCAAATTATCCAGCTGCCGAGCGGCTTTCGTATACAGAGAATGCTAATCGCAGGCGACCCATAACTGCCACCTCGGATTTGCAGGGCGCCTCGCTGCTGTACGAGTCCTTCGTGCGCCCCTTCCTGCTTGTGGCGGTTGAGAAGGTGAGTCGCCGCCGGGCCAGCCAGCTGCACAGCTGCTTGCAGCAGCAGGCGTAACATGCCCCTGTCCAACATGCTAGCTACTTTGCGAAGCTGGCCCCATGCCGGCTTGGTGAAACGCGACCTGAGCAGCACGCACGTGTGTCGGTGCCCTTGCCGCCCCCCAGCATGCAGTCATCATAGTGCTTTGTTCCCCTTCCCTCTTTTGCCTGCCAGGCACGTGAGCTGCCAGCAGTGGAGCCCTATGTGCGGGACTTCATGCCGACCGCCAAGCGCAAGGTCAGCATGCGCCGGCATGACATACACTTGGGCAGGCAGCAGGGTCGGAGGGATAGACTATGTCCAATGTCTGGGTCCGCTGGCGGCTTGGGAGCCGGCGTGCTGGCCAGTCCAGTTCGTGGTATGGTGTTTTGCCACATGTGCTGCACGTGCTGCAATGACGACCTGCGTTGCTAGCATCGCGTGCCACCCCTGCCTGCCTGTGCAGCCCTCCGAGTCTCAGGCTGTGACTGAGGAGCGGGCCGTTGCGCCTGGCACGGGGGCTGACCAGAGCTACCGCCCCGCCTCCCCTCCCTCCGCTGACCTGGTCCGTCCACTTTGCACATCTAAGCACCCCACCTGGCATGCCATGCAGCTGCAGCTGAAGCCTTCCATGCCCGCCACCTGCCCACTTGCCCACTGACTGGTCGCACACGCGGCACGCCTGCACCCGCTTTGCACGCTGCTGGACTGCGCACGTCAAAAACAGACGGCGCCTCACTGCTGCCATGTTGTCTGCTCCCTTTTGGACCGCAGGACTTGGACAGCCTGAAGCAGGAGGCCATGAAAACGGTAGCTTGAATCACTGAGCTTGTGCTCAGTTGGCATTTACCCTGCCCTGCCTGAGCCGCACTCCCTGCCCACCCAGGCCCACCCTAGCAGCCCCCTGCCCGCCCACATGCTGGGGAGGAACCTGCAAGGCTGCTGCCCACCCAACTGCACACCCCTCACTCCCGCCGCACTCTCCCCACAATGCACTCACCCCACTCTAATGTCGAGCTGCCCGCCCCTCTTGCGTGCAGATCGAGGCGACTTTCGAGAAGGCGAAGCAGCAGGCGGCCGCCAGGTGGGCGTGCACAGGCTGTGCATGCAGGAGGGTTGACCAGCCGCTGAGCAGCCTGCAGCGTATCGCCACCACGGCGCATGCACAGTGGGTCAGCCCAGCCTGCAGCTCTGCTGACCTGCGACCACTCGCATCTCGAGCCCTTGCTGCTGCCTGCAGTTGATTTGTGCTTCTGCCCCTGCCTGCTGCCCGTTGCATGTTACTGCCTGCTGCATGACTGCCTTCTGGCCTCCTGGTTATCTTTGCCCTGCAGCGGCACCGAGGAGGAGGAGGAGCGCCCCTATCAGCCCCTGAAGGCGCACGCCACCTAAGCGTGCATGCCATCGAGGCCATCGGAGAGGCCCAAGCCCTGCGGCTTGGCCCAGGCCAGCAGCAGATCAGCGGCAGGCCCCAGAAGCTGCTGTCTGTGGTGCAGCGAGCAGCCACTAAAGTGCCAGCCACGGTAGCAGGGTGGCGGCATGGAGACCCCGGCGGCTGCGGCAAGAGCCTGCGGCTACTCTCTGTGCGGCGCGCACACCAAACAAACCAATCAGCCAGCCGTTGATTCTTCCTCTCTGTTCGCTCTGCTGAGGGGCCCGTCTGGCCAACCAGCCTGTACAGTAGCACAAGGCAGCCCGCCTTCATGTCGCTGCCCGCGCCTGCTCTGGGCGCTCGTCCCTGGTCTCTGCCCTTTGATTCTACGCCGTCGTCATGTTGCAAAGCCAGACGCTGAGCTGCAGCACAGAAAGAGCAGGGAATGGGAGCGCCTGGTGGTAAAGTGCGGGCCCCGCCACTTGATTGTTTGCTTGCTGGTGCTGCGGCGGGAGGTGCCACCAGCGGTTGCTGCATGTGGTGCCACAGCCTCAGCCTAAATTACTCGTGGCGGTGCTGTATGGTCGAACCGCCAGCTGGACGGAGTGCCAGGTCCTCTTTTCATTCCGCAAGCGGGGTACTGCGCAGCTGCACGGCGCTGCGACCGGCGCCATGTGAGCGCCGCCGGCAGCACCCTCAGCCTGACAGAGACAACTATCATTGGCTTGCGATCGCCCTCACAAGCACATGTGTCCCACAGATGCACACAAGGAGGCGCGCGCGCCGCCCAGCCTTGCCGCGCCCGGCCACGGCCTCGTCCTGGGCCCTTCGGTGGCGCTGCTTGTCGTCGATGTGCAAACTGACTTCATACGGGGCTCTCTGGCCGTACCGGGCGGCGAGGCGCTGCTGCCGCTGCTCAACGCTCTGGCGGCGGCGGTGGCGGCGGCTGGCGGCGCCGTTGCGGCTTCGCAGGACTACCACCCGCCGGTGGGTGTAAATTCTTCACCTGCTAATGTCTGAAGCGGTTGCAAAGCAGAGGCTAGCTGCTGGTACCCCGACGTGCCAGCATTCTGTGCTCCCGCCTCCCACCCTTGCTTTCTGCAGGACCACGTGTCGTTTGTGAGCAGCCACCCGGGGCGCCAGCCGTTTGACACAGTGCAAGTGGAGGTGGACGGCCGCAGCTGGCCCATCAAGCTGTTCCCGCCGCACTGCGTGGCTGGCAGCCCTGGCGCGGAGTTTGCAGGTGGGTCGTTTGCGCAGATGACTGATAAACACCTCTGCCTCTGGCGGTCTGCACATGTGGCTGGCCTCCAGTTCGCAAGTGGCTTAGGTGCACCATGCGACTGCTTATGTTGTTACATTTCTGACGCTGACGCAGACTGCACATGCTCATCTCGTCCAACATGGAGCATCCTGCCTCCTGCCCTGCCTCGGTCCTGCAGAGGGCTTTGAGCGGCGGCACGTACAGCAGATAGTGCGCAAGGGGCGGCAGGCGGGCCTGGAGTCATTCTCCGCATTTTATGACATGGCGCACACCGGCTGTACAGGTGGGTGGCAGAGTGCTCCTGGCGGTGTGCTGGGAGGCATGCTGTGTTGCTGCCCACACGATGCGTGGCAGCTTGAAATATGTCGTGATGGGGCAGGAGATAAGGCTGCTCCAGTGCATGCCTCTGCTTGCCTGCTTCTTGGCTGCCCGCTTCACCTCACTCCTCCCACATCCCGCCAGACCTGGCTGACTGGCTGCGGCAGCGTGGCGTGCGCACAGTGCTGGTGTGCGGGGTGGCGACCGATTTTTGCGTGCGGGTGAGAACACGCTTCACTTGCAATGCTGTAGTGAAACACGGTGGATGCGGCTGAAAGGGTGCAATCTGGGCGAGCTGCTGCATCCGATGCGGCCGTTCCTGCGCCGGGCTGTGAGGATTGGGCATCCAGGCTGATTTGTAGCAGCACCTGCATGCAGGAGCATCAATGCAGCTTCCGTGAGTTTGACCAACATCTGCCCCAAATGCCGCAGGCAACGGTGCTGGACGGCCTTGCGGAGGGGTTTGAAACCGTGCTGCTGACCGACGCAGGTTGGTTGGCTGCGTGCACACAGTGCTCACACATGTTTACTGCACAACTCCCAGGCATGCACATGTATTGCTGAGCTGCTCATCGAGCATATGCATGGTGCCCGACAGGTGTCTCCTCCTGGCCGCTTGGGGTGCCTCTCTTGGCTTCGTGCGGGCTAGTCGACAGGGGTGCCGCACCTGTTGCACTGCAGCTCACCACCCCTCTTCATGACTCATGACTGCTGTGCACACTGTTTGCGCTGCAGTGGCTGGGGTGGATGAAGGCGCCAGCCGGGACGCGATAGCGGAGATGCAGCGAGCAGGTGCCACTCTGATGCGCGGGGCGGAGCTGCTGGAGACGAGCCGGGCTGGTGCAGCGGCGGCAGAGGGTAGCAGCAAAGCGGCGGCGGCGGGCCAGGCGCAGCAGCAGGCCGCTGAGCTTGGGAAGGAGCAGTGAGGGCGATTGAGCGGCCCGGGCACCCTCTGCTGCGGATGGCAGCTTTGTGTGTGATTAGCTCTGTCTGTGGTGTGCGCCCTGCCGCTGTGTGTGTGCCTGTTGGCTTGAGCTGATATGGTGATTTTGGTGGCTCACATGGAAGGAAAGTGCAGTGCAACCATGATCAGTATCGCAAAATAGCAAATTGCAGGCAAAAGGGAAAGTTTTGGATGGGCGGGGCAGTTTGTAGGTGGGAGTGAGAGGATTGGTTTGGGGCAGATATGGCAGTGAGCGTTAGCAGCTTCACAGGAATTGGCTGCAAGCGAGATGATGGGTGCCGAGTACGGGCGCCTAGCAACTGAGGGAAAAGACTAGCAACTGAGGGAAAAGGGAAGGAGAGTGTAACAGATGAAAGCTCCATTGTGCAGGCTGAGAGCTGGGCAGGCAGCCTCGGCAGTAACTGGAAAGGCCTTTCAGAGGTAAGGCAGGTGGTTGCGAGGGGGGGGGGGGGGGCATCATGAAATACAAACCAAGCGTTGACAAGAGGCTCAGGCGAAACGTGGCAGCGTGCCAGCCCAGCTGGCGTGGTTGGGCATTCACTTTGACTGATCGGGAAGGGCAGCCGGTTAGATCGTGGCCAGCATGTCGACCAGCCGCTCAGCCGCCTGGCTGGCCGTCGGGCGCTCGCGCCGGTTGTACGACGTGCAGTCCCACACCAGCTGCTGCAGCTCGTCGGGTGCACCCTCGATGGGAGACAAGCGGGTGGCTCCCGGCTGGCTGGACGCACGCACCTGCGCAGGGCAGGGGCAGGGCAGCAGGACATGGAGCGAGCAATCAAGCATCATCCCAGCTGCCCTCAAAGCAGCAACTCCAAGCTGCCAAGCTGCAAAGTGAGTAGGCACGCAAGAGCGGCCGGCCTCGGGGTCTGTTTTGCAAGGCTTTTGCTTCCCAGCGGGCACACCTTTGCAAGGATGATCATGGGGGCGGCCATGTCCTGGTAGGGGTCCCTGCCCGTGCACATGATGTGCACTGCACGGCACGAAAAGACAAATGACGAGCGGCAGGACATGAGTGCGCAGCAGGCAAAGATGGCAACCCAGCTGCATCTGGAGACCACATTGGCATTCATTTCTTGAGGGGCAGACTCACCGATGATGCCGAACGAGTAGATGTCCAGGGCGGGGGACACGTCGTCATGCAGGAACAGCTCGGGGCTCATGTAGCTGTAAGGCAAAGGGGCGAGTGTCCAGTCAGAAGACGAACATTACGCATGCTGTCCAGGCCAGACGTGCAAATTGCAGCCCCATTGCTGTCTCCGCCCTAACCGGGCCATGCGTAGGACGCGCGATGATTTCGGTCCCCATACTCTCTGTTGGGTTCGCGAGGCAACCCGCCACGCTTGCCTGAGCGTGCCCTTCACCTCGCTCGTCCGGTGCGTGGCGCCTGCTGCAAGCGACGTGCTCAAGCCTGCGAGCAGGACAGAGGGTCACAGGCGTATGCTTATGCTGCGCAGGCCCCTGCATCTGCGTTCGGTGCTAGGCCTGTGTTCCCATGCCATGCAGCAGGCAACTGCCGTGGGCCCAGGCCACCCACCAAAGTCGGACAGCAGCGCCTTGAAGCCCCGCTCGTCGCCCGCCGCCGTCGCCAGCAGCACGTTGGCAGCCGACAAGTCCCGGTGCACCATGCGGCGGTCGGGGTGGTGCAGGTACTCCAGCCCCCGAGCAATCTCGAGCGCCGTGAGCAGGATGGTGCGCTGCGGTGGGGTGGCAAGTAGGGCAGGTGAGCAGGGCACTCCGAGCACACATGCGTATGCCATTTGTTCTACCAGAACCCTCGGTAAATCGCTGCAGCAGCAAGCTGCTGTTGGGCTTCCGTCGCTGTCGGCCGCACTTGCAGGCAGGCTGCTTGCTGCTGCCTCACCAGCTTGGGCTGGCCGGACAGAGGGTTGTGGAAGTCTCCCCGCCTGACCGCCTGCTCCAGCGTTCCCATGTCACAGTACTGCATCACCAGGTGCACCTGCAGGGCAAGGGTGCAGGGGAGGCTGGTTCAGTTAACACCAGTGGGGCCAGCGGGTTCAATGATGCAGGCTGTTGCAGCACTCAAAACATTGCAGCCATGCCTCTTGTGAATGTGTGCCGTCACAGTGCCATGCCACCGCAGGCCATGCCACCGCAGGCCATGCCACTCCATGCCAAGCTCCTATCCCGAGCGCACCTGGATGCACACGACGCCATCCATGCCCTCGCTGGTCGACGATGTGGTCAGCCCGCTGCTGGCACGTGCACTCGCTGACCCTGCGGCAACAGCAGACCAACTCCCAGGCCAGGCTCGCGTGCGCGACACTGTAGCAATGAAAGCAGAGTGAGCAGCATGGCATCACATCCAGCACACAAACCATGGCGCCCACAGCTCCACTTGCAACAGCTGCAGGCCCCACCCCCCGGCTGGCGGACAACCTGCAGGTGCCCCCGGCCGAGATTAAAACACAAACACACAAAGCCCACCTGAGCTGGTGTGCTGCTGGGCCCCGCCGCTGCCGCTGCCGCTGCCGGCGGCGCTGCCGGTGCGGCGCCCAAGCGCTTTGTCCAGGTTGGGCAGTGGCGCCTGGTCTCCCTCCAGCACAGCCGCCACATTATAGCCCAGCTCCACATACTGGTTGCCGCCCGGCCTGCACAAACCACGGGCAACAGCAAGTATGCATGAGGCGTGCTGCGAGTCGGATGCAAACAAAGCTGAGGCAGGACTCCTGCCTCAGCTTGTTAGTCGCAGCAGGCATCAGATGCAATGGCAGCTGCATACTGAGATGTTTGGCGGCCACTACTGCCACCCTGCTGCCATGGCATGTCCAGCAAAGCCGACACATGCACGCAAGCAGCAATCCGCTCACTCCAGCTCAACGATCCGCTGCTTCTGCTGCACGTGTGCGGTGTAGAAGGTCAGCACGTGCACAATGCTGTCGTGCTGGACATCCTGCAGGAGGCACAAGGGATGTGCCACGCAAGTTGTCAACAGCTCCCCATTCAAGTTAACATGCCCAGCAGCTGCTTTAGCAAATCTTTTGTACGAAAAGTGGCATCCATGCACTGTGCTGAAGGTCGCTTGGCGCACCTTCATCAGCTGGCACTCCCGCCAAGCAGCCGCCACCTGTCGCCGCTGGCTGGGCAGCAGGTCGATCACTTTCACAGCCACAAGCTGCGGCAAGGTGGCAGGGGCGAGAGAGCGGGCAACAGATGGACGCAGGGAGCAGCCTTGGTCGCATGGCAAAGAGTTGGGTCCACCGCCTGATTGGCAGCAGCTCCTTGATCAGTGTGCAGCATGCCAGCAGGTGTCCGCTGCAACTACCTGCTGCTTGCTGTGTGGACATGCATTGCGTGCACTTTGGTCCATACTGCAGAAGAAAATCACGCACTGCCCCTGACTTGTGCACCCACCTGGCCGGTAGCCTTGCTGCGGGCACGGTACACTCGGCCAAAGTGGCCCGAGCCAAGCGGCGCCTCAAGGATGTACCCTTGCGACAGGGCCACCCCATACTCAGCCAGGCCCGTGCTCCACCCTGGCGCAGCAGGCAGAGCGGAGAGGCAGCGTTAGAGGCAGGTGTGGCTGGCAACTTTGGCGCTCGTCAATCAGCAAGCAAGGTGTGGTGGCGGCTGCATGCATGGGAGCACCATTTCTGCGACTGTTAGGCAGACGGTTGCCCTGCATTTAGCCGCCACCCAGGCACTCACAGCGCGAGTACGCCAGCCAGCCCAGCGCGCAAGCCATGAGCGCCAGAGACACGCCGCCAGCCATGGTCAGCCAGTACTGCAGCGGCGACGTTGCATCCTCAAAGCCTGCAGATTGAGCAGATGCATTCCCGAGTGAACTTGGTGAAAGCAGAGAAGCCGGGCATCACTTGCTGCTGGGCGTGCGGGCTTTCTGTGTCCTTGCAACATCATTGGTCAGTGGAAGCACGCGCTGCGTGAGGCTGCGTCACACTGCAGCCAGCCCCAGTCGCACACCCGGCGGCAGCGGGAACGTGACGTTGCCGGTGCAGGTGAAGTTGACGTTGATGGCGCGCCAGTTGTGCCCCTCCGGCACGTTTTGCAGGTAATCGGTGGCGCGCAGCAGCAGCGTCCTGCGAGCGCACCAGATGAGGCAGAAGCACAGCAGTGGATACAGGCGTCAAGCCTCAGCAAGCGTGTAGGGCTCAGCGCCAGCAGGGTAGCAGAAGCCTACATGTCACCTGTTCCCAACTCGCGCTCCCAACCCTCGTTGCCCACCTGTGGTCCACATATTCGTGGTCAAACTGCCCTTGGCTCTGCGCCATCATGTAGCTCAGGGCCAGCGCCGCCGAGTTGACCGGGTCCGACCGCTTGATGTGCAGGCAGCTGGCGTCGCTGATCTGGCTGTCCCGGAACGTCAGCCAGCCGCCTGTGGCGGCGGGGTGGGAATGGCAGTGCAGCGGGCGTGTGCAGGCAGCAAGGCTGGAAAAGGTTTTTATGCCGGCTCAATCAGGACCAACTCCTCTCAGAAGTGTCATGCCGCTAGCGGCCGCAACGTCCACATGCAGGATGCATGATACGACACAAATACCTTGTGCCCGCCGCACCTTTTGTGGTGGCCAGGCACGTGAAGGGCACGCTCTGCGCCTGTACGCAGTTGTCTGCCCACAGGTTGGCCACCGTCAGCGAGGCGCCCTCGTGCACGATGATCTGATTGTTCACTTTGTTGGCCTGCGGAGCGGCAGCCGGAGTGGCGTCATGAGTGTCGCAAACTGCGGCCGCCGCTCGTGGCTGCATCAGAACAACATGTAGCAGCACAGAAGGGAGTGCCCCACCTGCCCATGCACTGCCACCCCCCCAGCTCACATCATAGTACAGCTGCTCCTCTCCGTAGCCCTCCATCAGCACGTTCCGACCGCTGATTTCCACACTGTGGGGCGGGAAGTCCGCGGCGCTGCAGTTCCAAATGTCGCCGCCCGGCCGCGGCATCAGCAGCACATGCTCAATGGCGTCATTGGCCAGCGCCTCTCGCAGCTCTGTGCACGTGTGCACCTCCACTTTCTGCAGTGGGCAGCATGAGGAGAGGCAAACCTAAGGCAGCGGTAAGTTGTGGCTGGGAGGCGAAGTGGCCGGCGACCACCCGGCGACGGCGGCGACGGCGGCGACGGCGGGGTTGCAAGAAAGGGGTTGCAACGGGTGGGATCAGGCGGCCCGTCCAGCCGCCCGCTGCATCGAGCCACTCTCCGGCATGCGCACCTCGCTCTGCACAGCAGCCAGGCTGAGGAGGCCGGCCAAGACGGCCACGGCCGCCCCGCGCATAGTGGCTCGCTTGCAGGCGCCGCCCTCGCTGTCTCAACTGCTGGGCTTTCCGGGCGCCACGCGCAGCGCCCGGCAGGCTTGCGCTGCCGCGGGAAGCGCGGCGGTCAGCAACTCTTCGCCCTGCGACCTGCACTTCAGTTTAGCACTTGAGCGAACGGTTCTGGTGCACGATCACTGGCGATCTGGAGCGGGGGGGGGACCATCCCCCTGGGACTCCGCCTCCATGCGCCGCTGGGACTCGGCTGGCCGGGCGCATGCCCTTCATCCCCCTGCAGTTTATCTGCGCTTGCCAGTAGCTTGTTGGCTGTGGAATGTACCATCCAATTACAGACTCGATCCTATCAGGGCCTGCCAACAGGCAGGCGCCTGGCCCGCGCGAAAAGCCCCGCCGCCGCAAAATGCAACACACCAATACAGCGGGGCTGCTGTTGGTCCCCGCCGACTCAGATGTGCTCCTCCTCTACATCGCCGCCGCTGCCAGCCCCTGGCTGCCCGCTGCCATACGCAGCTGCCAGGTAGGCCTGCATGGCCTCCACGTCTGGACGGCCGCCCCGCCTGCCCATCTGCATGCCAGCAGCGTCCGCCGCCGCAGCCAGAGCCGCCTCTCCCAGCGCCTCGGCCGCCGCTTCAGGCGTGGGCAGCGCGGCAGCCCCACGCTGCACCCCTTCGCTGCCGCTGGTGGCAGACCGCTTGGCAGGCGGCTCCTCGCCCTCGAAGGCTGCGAGGGACAGTGGTGTAAAGTGCAATCGGGTGAGGTGGTGGGACGTGATATTTTCAAACTGTGTGATTCGAGCTGTGCACGCATTGGTCCCTTGCAGCCAAACCTACAGCCAGTGTTGCAGCCCAACGTTCTACCCAGCCCGTCCGACCACCTGCCCAGCGCACCTGACCGCTTTCGCTGCTGCTGCTTGGCTGCCTTGGCCGCCGCTTTTGCCGCCGCCGCCTCGGCCCGCGCTGCTTTGGCCTTTTCCTTCTCTTCCTTCCCCTCGTCTTTGGCTGCCTTGGCAGCTGCTCGCGCTGCCTCCTTCTCCGCTCGTGCCGCCTCCTTTGCTGCCGCTTTTTCTGCCGCACGCTTCTTGGCCTCTACTTCCTTCTCTGCCTCACGCACCGCCCGCTCCGCCGCTTTGGCCTCAGCCTTGGCTCGAGCCTGCGCCTCCGCCGCCTCGCGTGCCGCCTGCAATGGCGGTGGGGCAAGGCCATGGATCATGAATGCGGGCCCCATACTGGTGGGTTCGCTGGGGGCAGCAATGCAAGCCACACTTGCGGGCAACAAAGTAGCAGCTCCACAGCAATGCTGCATCAAGATGATGCCAGCAGCTGGGACAACCCTCTGCCTGCTCCATCCCCAAACAGTCCCCCAGCCCTGCCTGTCCACCCACCTGCTCCGCCTTTGCCCGCTCCGCCTGCATCTGCTGGGCCAAGTTCTTAGCTGCCTCCACATCCAGCGTGGCCGCCCGCCGCACGGGCGGCGCAGCAGCACCCCGCCCGCGTCCCTGCAGGGCGGACGACGGTGTAGCGAAACGTGAAGTCGGGGCTCTGGTCAGCAGCAGCCGCAGCAGCGGCGGCAGCAGCAGCGGCGGCAGCAGCGGCGGCGGCAGCAGCGGCGGCAGCAGCAGCAGCAGCAGCAGCAGCAGCAGCAGCAGCAGCAGCAGCAG
>VFQO010000724.1_pt1 | contig 31580 bp, 30 predicted proteins | sample 3512331 | NCBI WGS metagenome assembly VFQO01 (sample SAMN10412371, study PRJNA504923) | tailings metagenome | isolation source: Replicate 3 from Balatoc abandoned mine | place: Philippines: Itogon, Benguet | collected 2017-08-28 | reverse complement strand
TGCTTTCGGATCTTCTTGGCCAGGTCATTGAGCAAAGTCAACTCTTGGAAGTAATCTCCTGATTGTGTATCGATGCATTCTTGAGCTTCCTCATAGGCATAGCGTCGGTTGGAGTGGATGATCGTGCGACCAATCCAATGATTGACCACTTTTGCGCTCTTATCCATCTCAAATACGCAGGCGAAGGTCAGCTTGTCTTCGTTGGGACGAAGGGAGCAAAGTCCATTGCTCAGTCGCTCGGGAAGCATGGGGATGGTACGATCCACGAGGTAAACGGAAGTAGCACGGTTGAATGCTTCTTTTTCCAAAGCTGTCTTAGACTTCACATAGTGAGTCACATCGGCGATATGAACCCCGATTTCCAGATTGCCGTTTTCGAGTTCCCGATAGGAAATCGCATCGTCGAAATCCTTAGCGTCAACCGGGTCAATCGTAAAGGTGAGCACATCGCGAAAGTCTTTTCTGGCTTTGATCTCTTTGGCAGAAATCTTTTCAGGGATCGCATTTGCTTCTTCGTCGGCCTCTTTGGGATATTCGAAAGGCAATCCGAATTCGGCCATGATGGAGTGGATTTCCACTTCGTGCAAACCGGCCTTGCCGAGGACACGAATGACTTTTCCCGTAGGGTTTTTATCTCCGTCTCGCCATTCGGTGAGTTTGACGATGACTTTTTCGTTGTGCTCAGCCCCCATCAAGTCGCCACGGTGGACAAAAATGTCCTTATGCATTTTCTTGAAATCGGGCACCACGAAAGCGAAACGAGGAGAGATTTCCACTCTACCTACAAATTCGTCACGATCGCGTTCTAAAATTTCCAGCACACGGCCTTCGGTTCGTCCGGTTTTTCCTTTAACCGGAAATACCATCACGCGAACCTTATCTCCATCGAGGGCCTGCTTGAGATCGGCTTCTTTGATCAAAATGTCTCCATCGGCCGCCTTTGGATCGTCAGGGACAATGAAGGCAAATCGAGGATTGACATAATCCACTGTACCGGTGATGAAGTCTGGATCTTTGGTGGAGGAGAAGTAATTCCTTGCATTACGGGATACTTTTCCGGCATCTACCAGTTGGTAAAGTACTGCTTCGACTCCGCCTTTGTTGAGTGCGTCGCGGATCTCGAGTTGCTTGATGATCTGCTTTGCGTTATATTCTTGGCCAAAATTGGCATCTAAAAATTGAAGGATTCTTCGGGCTAGAGAGGCGGAATCATTTCCACCGGAATAGCCCCCTTTATTTTTTTTTGAATGTTTTTTGTCTGATTTTCTTCCCATGAGGGGTGTTTTTTTTCTTAAGGTAAAAAGAAAAGAATGCCCAAAGGCATCATTCCTTGTGATCTTTTTTTGAATCTTCTGCAGGCACAATCTCGATTTCAAGTTCGTCGAGTTGAGGGTGCATCGCCATGTAGATGCGGGCGGTCACTTCCACATCGCGTTGGCAGTATTTTTTGATTTTATCGAGGTCTTTTTCTTTGTAAAAAGTGGTATTCACCTCGCTGCCATCGATGGATTCCTTGGAGGTAGGAATCCCAAAAACACCAGCCAATAGCTCCAGTCGGGTGTAATATTTATAATCCCCAAATCGCCAAAGCTCCATCGTGTCCAAATGCCTGACTTCCCAAGGCTTTTTGCCGGCGATGTGAAGCGGCTCGGGAAGGGCGATCCCGTTGATCAACATGCGTCGGCAGAGGTATGGAAAGTCAAATTCCTTGCCGTTGTGGGCACAAAGGATCCATTTTTTCTTCTCTAACAAGGCTTTAAACTCCAGTAAAAGTTCCCTTTCTTCCTCGTGAGCAAAAACCTTGGAACGGAAATAGAGCTTTTTCTCCTTCTTTTTAGTTTGGAAAAAACCCACTCCCACACAGATCACCTGCCCAAATTCCGCATGAATTCCTGCCCGGTCGAAGTACAAAGATCCTGGTTCTGGATTGGGATTTTCGGTCCGAATGAGCTTTTCTTTCTTGAGCCATTCGGGCTGAAGTCGTGGATCAAGGTCTTCGAAATGCTCAGTTTGGGAAGCCGTTTCGATATCCAAAAATAAAATGTTGCTCAGGTGGTCTAAAAAATCTGCCATAGTGAGAAAAGATTAACTGTGAAGGATGCCCTCCAGCCCCAATTCCGGGATCATCCGGAGGTTGACAGGATCAAAACTGCCAGGAGTAAAGATAAACTTTTTGTCAAAAATCTGATCCAGAATGTAATAGCTGACCCAATATTCATTGGTGAGGGCAAAGACTGCCGGATCGATGGGTTCCACTTTGGCAATGGATTCCGAACCAAGTTCTTGGATCATGTGGCGTAGGGTGGAGGTTTGTCGTTTTTCCCCATCCAAAATTCCGTACCCTTTTGAGGTAATCATCACCGTGCTGAGTTCGATCAGATTGAGGTTGATCAGGTAGACGGCCCATTCGGTGCCAGTGGCTGTTTCTTCTTTGGCGATGGCTAGTTTTACTCCTGTGACGGGAGAGAAGTCGATGTCTTTTTTCATTTTACTTCAATCAAATTCATTTCAAAAAGGTCAACCAAGTGGTTTTTGACCTTGTTTTTGGCTTCAGCCTCGTCAATAGGTCTGCCTAATTCCAAATGCAGGGAAGTCACGGCTTTGTCATCGATGCCGCAAGGGATGATGTGTCCAAAGTAGGAGAGATCTGCATTTAGGTTAAAGGCAAAGCCGTGCATGGTCACCCATCGGCTTGACTTGACGCCCATGGCGCAGATTTTCCGTGGATTTTTTTGCTCCAAATGATCCAACCACACTCCTGTCAATCCATCAATCCGTCCTGCTTCGATCCCATAATCTGCCAAAGTCAGAATAATGGCTTCCTCGAGCAGTCGGAGGTATTTGTGGATGTCTGTGAAGAAATTGTCTAAGTCCAAGATGGGATAGCCGACCAATTGCCCAGGGCCATGATAGGTGATATCGCCGCCTCGATTGATTTTGTAATAGGAGGCGTAGTGTCGTTCCAAGCCTTGATCATCCAACAGCAGATTTTCCGGTTTGCCACTTTTGCCAAGTGTGTACACATGGGGATGCTCTACAAAAAGCAGGTAGTTGGGAGTGATTTCCTGCTGATCAGCAGGGAGGTTTCGGTTTTTGATCTTTTGAGCTACGATTTCAGCAAAAATTTTCTCCTGATAATCCCAAGCCTCTTGGTAGTCCATGCGGCCTAAGTCTCGGAATTCTACCGTTTTATTGATATGTTCGTTCATTGGATTTCCTTCTGGAATTCTTTTTTAACAGGCCTCGGGTCTGCATCGTTCTACGACTTTTCAAAATTAACCAATAAATCCCATGGCAGAACACAACGACTCCGGAAGACTCGCTGAGCAGCTTGCCGCTGACTGGCTGGTGAGCAAAGGCTATGAATTGCTCGACACCAACTATAGGCATGGACATGCCGAGATTGATTTGATCATGACTTACAGGGGACTCCTGATTTTTATTGAGGTCAAATACCGTTCAGGGACGGGATTTGGCTATGCGGAGGAGTTTGTTGATTCCACCAAGAAAAAGCTCCTGGTCAAGGCTGCCGATCATTATATCCATGAAAAAGACTGGCACAAAGACATCCGTTTTGACATTGTGGGCGTTTACAAAGACCGAAGTGGAAACTTCAATTTCCGGCAATTTGAAGATGCGTTTTATTAAACTTGGTAGAAGCAAGAGGACCGAAGACCGAGGACCGAAGTAGTCCAGTTTTCAAAGTTTTATCTGTCTCCGAACTTTGATTCAAGTTCTACTAGCAAAGAGTATGTTCTGAGATTTGAATCAACGTGACTTTGCGAGTAGCTTACTCCAAAGTTGAATTGAACTAGTAAATGACAATTCTGGGCATCTTCGGTCTTCGGTCTCCTGTCTTCCATCCCAAAACCTGATAACTATTCGTTAATTGGCAAAGTGGCGTACAATCAGATTCTGTAATTATCCAATCTCCCAATAAATCACCTTTATCGTATGAAAAATCTAATTCTCCTTTTCGTGTTTAGTCTATTTTCTGTCACTGCTTTCGCCCAAGAGGATGAAAAAGACGAAAAAATCATGGCTGACTCAGAAGATGCAAGGGCCGCATTTTTGAAGGATGATCCTGGGCTTTCTGACTTTTTTGCGGATTCCTATGGTTACATTATCCTTCCCAATGTCGGCAAAGGGGCCTGGGGAGTAGGTGCTGCGGCCGGCAATGGAGTAGCTTTTGAAAATGGCAAACACATCGGTTTTGCTCGGATGACCCAGTTGACCATTGGATTTCAGGCTGGAGGTCAGGCGTATTCTGAGGTGGTTTTTTTCGAGACCAAGGAAGCTTTTGAGCGTTTTAAAGTAGGAAAAGTAGAAATGTCTGCTCAGGTGTCCGCTGTAGCAGCTGCTTCAGGAGCTTCTGCCAATGCCAAGTATAACGAGGGAGTTTTGGTATTTACCCGTACCAAAAAAGGCCTGATGTATGAGGCGTCGGTCGGAGGGCAGCAGTTTAAGTTTCGAGCCAAGTAATCAATCCCGTCGGTAGACAAGATTGCCATCTTTGTCCCATTCCGCCCGGATATACGGGCGGAAATTTTTGGTGTAGGGTGCTTCTTGGTATTGGATCTCCCGCTTGCGGATGGCTTTGGTGTTTTTGGTGTCCCAATACTCCGTCCAAAGGCCGACCTTTTCTCCGTATTTGTATTCGCCAGTGACGGCGACTTGTTGATTCTCGTAGAAATGGAAATAGTTGCCCTCTTCTAGTCCATATTGGATCGGAATGATTTTTTCGACAGACTTTGAGGTCTCGTTGAAATAGGTGATTTTGGATTCCCTTGGCCAGCCTTCGCTGAAATGGGCTTTGTCCTGAAGTACACTGCGATCATCAAAAACCATCCAGGTTTTGTGCTTCATTCCGTAGTAAAACATCCCGCTTTCCACGACAGTCTCGTTAACCATTCGCTCGTAGGGACCATGTAGGAGGTATCCTTGCCCGGGAGTGAACCCCTCTGTTCGGATAGCTTTTTCTTTGGTGTCAAACCAATACACGTCCCGGATATAGGGATTGGGCTGTCGGTCCGCATCCGTATAGTTGAAAAACTCCAAATATTCCTGACCACGGATGGTTCGACGGGTGTATCCTTTCATGGTTTTGACACCGAACCAGATATTTTTTCTCGCGTTTTTCTTCTTTTCTTTTTTCTCCTCTTTTTCTTTCTCTTCATCAAAAAGTAAGAGCGGGGCCACGGTAGGAAGAAGCGCTGAACTAACTACTCCTGAAGAATCGGCATCGGGTTTTTTCTCAGTCACATTCTTTTGGGCAAATGTGCTTTTTCCAAGGATCAGAAACAGGAGAATAAATACAGAAAGGTGCTTCATATCAGGAGTTGAAACGGCTGGCATAGCCAACTATTTTGTTCAAAAATAACATTCTGTTTGATTTTCATTTCAATTTTCTCGGCTATTGCCTTTTTTAGAAATCAGTGAAAAAGTCCTTTGATTTCATCCATTCCTACCCGCTTACTTACCATTATTCCCGATTTCGAGATCTATTCTACGGGATTGTTTAGAATTTATAATCTTCTGGCTATTTTTGAGGAATTTGTAAAAAAATCAATCAAAAAATGAATTCTATTCTATCAGATCGCATCCTGAATATGGAAGAGTCGGCTACCCTCGCCATGGCTAAAAAGGCGAGAGAGCTCAAGGCTCAGGGTATTGACATCATCAGTCTCAGCTTGGGGGAGCCGGATTTCAAGACTCCAAAGCACATCCAGCAGGCTGCAAAAGATGCGATCGATGAAGGAAAATATTTTGCTTACCCGCCGGTAGCAGGTTATCAGGATCTTCGCGAAGCGATTGCCAAAAAACTCAGAGAAGAAAACCACATCGCTGAGGCAAAAGCAGAGCACATCGTGGTCTCCGTAGGCGCCAAGCATTCGATCGCCAATACCTTCATGTGTATCATCAATGAAGGAGATGAGGTGGTGATCTTTTCTCCATACTGGGTGAGCTATGCCGAGATCATTAAGTTGTGCGGAGGCGTGCCTGTCTTGATCGAGGGTACCTTGGAAAACAACTTCAAAGCAACTGCAGCGCAATTGGAAGCGGCGATTACGCCAAAAACCAAAGCGGTGATCTATTCTTCCCCTTGTAACCCAACGGGTTCAGTTTTCTCTCAGCAAGAGTTGGAAGCGATTGCTGATGTAGTGAAGAAATATCCAAACCTGGTGGTAATTGCGGATGAGATCTATGAGTTGATCAACTTCACAGGAAAAAACTTCAGCATTGCTTCCCTACCTGGCATGTTTGAAAGAACGGTGACGGTCAATGGATTCTCCAAAGGCTATGCCATGACAGGCTGGAGAGTAGGCTACATCTGCGCTCCTTTGGAAATCTCCAAAGCCGTAGAAAAAATGCAGGGACAGTTTACCTCAGGAAATACCGGTATTGCACAGCGTGCGGCCTTGGCTGGTATCGCAGGTGATCAAACTCCTTCTCAGGAAATGGCCGAGCAGTATCTGAAGCGAAGAGATTTAGTATTGGGTCTTTTGAGAGACATTCCGGGTATCAAAACTCACGTGCCTGAGGGAGCGTTCTATTTCTTCCCTGATGTGACTGCCTTCTTTGGAAAATCTGCTCATGGTCATAATGTAGCCAACGCAGATGACCTTTGTCTCTATTTGTTGGCCGTGGCTAATGTGTCCTTGGTGACTGGTTCTGCCTTTGGTGCGCCAAACTGTGTACGTATTTCCTATGCAGCTTCCGAAGCAGAATTGGTAGAAGCGATGAAGCGAATCAAGAAAGCCTTGGGCGAATTGGCTTAATTCGTCAGAAAACCCTATTGAAATTGCCCTGTGAAAATCGGGGCAATTTTTTTGCCTTGACATAAAGCCCTAATTTTGACCAAATCTTTTCACATGGCCGAAGTACTCGTCATCACTCCCGTAAAAAACTCCATCGAAACGACCCTTGACACGGCCAAAGCAATCGCATCTTCTACGGTCAAGGTTCATCACATCATTTTTAATGACTTCAGTTCGGAGGAGACCAAAGCGATTTTGGAGGAGAAAAAAGAAGAAATCGGCTACGAACTGATTCACATCGAGGACCTTACAGATCATCCTTCACCAAATTATAAACTGGTTCTTCAGCTCTCGCAAAAAAGAGCGCTCAAAGAAAATCTTCCTTTATTGGTAATTGAGTCAGATGTGGTGATCAAACTGGATACCATCGAAAAACTCCTTCAGACGCTCAAAACTCAATCCAAGTCAGGGCTAGTTGGATCAGTCACCGTAGATGAGAAGGGTGTGGTTAATTTTCCTTACCTCAAGTTTAAAGGAGTGAAAGAGCCGGTGATAGATACGCAACGCAGCTTGAGTTTTTGCTGTACGCTGTTTTCGCCTGATTTTTTGAAAAGCTATGATTTTACAGGACTTGACGAGGCCAAAGATTGGTACGACACCTTTATTTCTAAAAAAGCCATTGAGCTGGGGTTCAAAAATACGGTACTGATGAATGCTCCCGTTTGGCATCGTCCCCATGCGAGTCGGCCTTGGAAGCAGCTCAAATACACCAATCCGCTGAAATATTACTTCTTAAAGTTCACTAAAGGCTGGGATAAGATATAGTGCCAGGATTTATCTCTGCTTAAGGAGTAAGCTTACATTTTTTTGATTATCGAGTCCGAAGACCGATGACAGAAGACCGAAGAGCCAAAAGGTCTGTTATCTAATGGTATTCAAATGGTGGGCTTTATAATCTTCCCAAAAGCTTCAAAAGTGTGTTGTAGGGCTTGGACCAGGTACGCTGAATCCGGAGTGGACCGTTTAATTCTCGTTCAAAAAAATCCAGGTGTTTGCCATTGAGGTAGTCGATTCGTTCCTTTTTTTTCTGGGTCGTTCCGGTTTTCTTGCGCTTGCTGCTGGGTGTGAGTCGATAGAAAAAGCCCACTATGGGTAGCTGCACGACTTCGCCTCCATTTTTGAGCATTTTGATCCAAAACTCCCAATCTTCCCTACCCATTTTCATGTCCTCGGAAAATCCTCCGACTGCAATCCCATCGGCTTTTCTGAAAAGAGCCGCGACGAAAATCATGTTATCCTTGGCCAATTGATGGCGGCTAAATGGCTTTAACTTCCATGATTTCTGTCCCGATTCATTGAATTTTACTGCCTTACAGTAGGCGACTTTCACTTCAGGATTTGCTTCTAAGGCATCAACCGCCTTTTGGATGTAGTCTTCAGAAATGAGGTCATCTCCGTCCAAAGGCAAAATGTACTTCCCAGTCGCCGCCGAGATTCCCGTATTTCTGGCCTTGGCCACTCCGCTGTTTGGCTGATCGATGCTACGGATTTCAGGGTGATTGGCTTCAAGTTTTTGTATGATTTCCAGGGAGTTATCTGTTGACCCGTCATTCACCAAGATGAGTTCGAGGGGTCTGTAGCTTGAGGCTAACACTGAAGTCACCGTTTCATTTAGGTACTTGCCTTGATTGTAACAAGGAATGACGACTGAAACGAGTGGTTGATTCATGCTTGGAAAAGGGATTCGAACTTACCGAGTGGGGCCTTCAATGCGAGGGTATTTGGGCCAAATTTCTTGGTTTTGTACCCGTTCGTTTCCAGGAGAGCTAGGCAGGATTGGTAGTCTGCTGCATTCAATCCCACGTTTTCAAAAACGATGGCTTGAGGCTGGGTCTTGGCAATGTCAAAAATTCGGATCACCTCGAGATCGTAGCCTTCCGCATCTATCTGAAGTAAGTCGATTTTTTTGATGTCATACTTCTTGATCAATGAAGCCGGAGAAATCACCTCTACCAGTTCTTCAGCAATCCATTGGTTTTTGTCTTTGGGAATATCGATTCCAAAACGTCTGCAATTGGAAGAAACGATGCCGTCTGCAAACGCTTTTTCGATCTTTTCTTTGGAAAAAGAAGCCAAACCTGTTGCCCATCTCATGGTTGAGAAGCCGATTTTGTAGATCGGAAGGATGCCATCCTGTTCTCCAATTGCTGCGCAAACGGAATGAATTCCTTTATTTTTAGCGTAAATCTTTTTCAAATATTGGTGATAAACATCCGGTTGTGGCTCCAATAGCACCCCGTTCCAGTCGTCGCGTTTGATGAATTTGTGAATCGGGTCGTGGGTGATGCCATCATTTGCTCCTATCTGAATCACGGTAAAATCACCTCCTTTGGAAAGGGAATACTCGCTCAGGAATTGGCTGAGACTTCCTTTTTTGGGATGGTAAAAAAGTCTGTAAAACCCAATAAAGATAGGACTGTTGGAAGCACTAAGATTAAATCTAAGAGCCTTCCACTTTTCTTGCAGGGATCTTTTTGTCTTTAAAAAGGTGGAAGAGGAAGACATGAGTTGTCGATTAGGATGGAGAAATGGCAGAGTGAATTCGAATAATCGCCAAAATTAAGGTTTTTAGTGCCATCGGAGAATTAATTTTTCTGCAGCCTGAATTGATTTTGTCTGATCGACATACTGCAAGATAAGTGCAGGTTGAAGTCATCTTTTTTCACTTTTGAGTCAAGAAATCGAGTTTGGACTTCATTCTATAAGACAATTATTTTTTCTTTATTAAAGAAAAGTGCAATCAAAAATTTGATTAATTAAACTTGAATCGTATTTTCGAAACGGTGATTAACAACTTTTCTCAAATTTGCTTTTTCTAAAAATGAGATTCGAAAGAGTCCATTTTTCGAACTCCTTCCTTTGAAAGGGCTTTGGCTAACCCCAAAGCCCTTTTTTATTTACATTTGGTCACTTCTCTAAATTCTTCGCATGCACAAACTCTTGCTTTTCGGTTGGGTCTTTTTTTTAGCCTTTTCCTTGAAAAGCCATGCACAGTTCAAGGTCGACTCAACGTATATCGAATACGATGAAGAGGTGATGGTGACTCGGTTTTACTTTTCCAAAAAATTCACCGATTTCAAAATTCCCGGAAAAGAGCTCAGATATCGACCAAACTCAGGTTTGAATACGGGGATAGGCTTTACTTATCAGCGGTTAACGCTGAATCTTGCCTACCCACTCTCTTTCCTAAACCCTAATCGGGAAAAGGACTTCCCTAGATTTTTCGACCTGCAAGGACATTTTTATCCTGTGAATTGGATGGTGGATTTCTTCGGGCAGTTTTACAGCGGATATAAAATTCCCGATTGGCAGGGAAGTGGCGAGTCTTATTTGCGTCCGGATATTGGCTTGTTGAAAGTCGGGGTGAATGTGAATTATATCTTTTTTGGAGACAGGATTTCGATCAACGCGGCCATGCATCAATCAGAGATTCAAAAGAAATCGGCAATTTCTCCCTTGCTTGGGTTTGAGGCTTATCGGGCAAGAATATCCGGTGATTCCTTAATCATTCCGCAAGAATTGGCACCTGATTTTAATTATTCAAGGGCCGATTTTTTGCATTTAGGGCCAAATGTCGGGGTTTTGGGAACACTCGTCTTTGGTAAGGGATTTTTTGTTACAGGTGCCTTTTCAGGAAATTTAGGGGCAGGTCATTCTTGGATCGAAGGAGTCAACAGCATTAGAGAAAGTGATTGGAGCCTTCTTTTGGGCTACCATTTTAGAGGATATATAGGTTACAACAGTCCAAAGTTTGGGTTTAACCTCAACTATGTCTACAAAAACCTCAACCTGAATCCAATCCGGGAGCTTGAGCAGTCCGCTGACACCGGCAATTACCGTCTCATCTTTGTCTATAAAATCCGGCCCGGAAAGAAATTCTCCAAGACATTCGGAAAATTCAATCCGACCAGAATTTTTTGAAATTCATCAGGCTGCGAAAGAAGAATTTTTAGATTTGGACTCAAATCAATTCCCTTTTCTATGAACGATCCATTCGGCATCCATCAAAGTCTAAAAAATCTAGGTATCAACCCTACCAACCTTGGTTCTTCGACCGGATTGACGTGGTTAGACTCAGGTGGAAGCTATTTTTCCTCAGATTCTCCAGCAGATGGTCAAGTCATTGCACAAGTTCAAAACGCCTCTGAAGATACGTATGAAGCAATCATTTCTCAGGCGTCTGTGGCTTTTGAAAAGTGGAGGCTTGTGCCTGCACCTCATCGGGGTGAGATCGTGCGTGAGATTGGAAATGCCCTTCGCGAGGTAAAGGCCGATCTTGGTAAGCTGGTTTCCTACGAAATGGGAAAGTCCTACCAGGAAGGTTTGGGTGAGGTGCAGGAAATGATCGATATCTGTGATTTTGCTGTGGGTCTTTCGCGTCAGCTTTACGGATTGACGATGCATTCCGAGCGACCGGGGCACCGAATGTACGAGCAGTGGCATCCGCTGGGGATTGTAGGGATTATTTCTGCGTTCAATTTTCCTGTAGCTGTCTGGTCTTGGAATGCAGCCTTGGCTTGGGTTTGCGGGGATGTATGTCTTTGGAAGCCTTCCGAAAAAGCTCCGCTTTCTGGTATTGCTTGCCAGCATATCGTGGCTAAGATTTTTGCAAAGCACGGATTTCCTGAAGGAGTGTCTAACCTCATTATCGGAGATTATAGAATCGGTGAGTTGATCTCCCACGATTCAAGAGTGCCTTTGGTGTCTGCCACCGGATCTACCCGCATGGGTAAATTGGTTGGTAAAGCAGTTGGTGAAAGATTGGGAAGGTCCTTACTTGAATTGGGAGGAAATAATGCGATTATCATCACCGAAAATGCGGACTTGGATATGGCCATCCGTGGTGCTCTTTTTGGAGCAGTGGGTACTGCCGGACAACGATGCACCACGACTCGCCGTCTGATCATTCAGGCAAATGTCTACGAGGAAGTAAAAAGCAGACTTGCCTCCGCATATTCCAAAATGGTGATCGGGAATCCTTTGGACGAGAGAAATCATGTCGGTCCGCTCATCGATCAGGATGCGGTGAAAAATTACCTATCGGCTATCGAAAAAGTAAAAGCGGAAGGTGGCAAGGCAGTAGTCGAGGGAGGTGTCTTAACAGGACCTGGTTTCGAATCAGGATGCTATGTGAAGCCGGCGATCTATGAAGCGGAAAACCACTTTGAAATCGTCCAGCACGAGACTTTTGCTCCCATCTTGTATTTGATTAAATACGAAACGTTACAAGAGGCGATTGCCCTTCAAAACGGAGTTCCTCAAGGTTTGTCTTCTGCAATAATGACGACCAATATGCGAGAGGCGGAAGCTTTCTTGTCTGTTGCCGGTTCGGATTGCGGGATAGCAAATGTGAATATCGGTACATCCGGTGCGGAGATTGGAGGAGCTTTCGGTGGGGAAAAAGAAACCGGTGGAGGTCGCGAGTCTGGTTCGGATTCTTGGAAAGCCTACATGCGTCGACAGACGAATACCATCAATTATTCCACTGCTTTGCCATTGGCGCAGGGAATCAAATTCGATATCTAACCCGACAAAAAAGCGCTGTGAAAACTACTTCACAGCGCTTTTTTTATGCCTTTGTTTGATGCTCCTCCGAAAGGAATTTTTTCAATCCTTCAAGTCTGGATCTTTCTTCTTCAGAAATTTTAGGATAGCTCAACTCCATGTCTTCCAATGCTTTGATCATGGCTGAGGCTACAGCTAATCTTGCGTAAACTTTATTGTCAGCAGGGATGACATACCAGGGTGCTTCTTTGGTCGAAGTTTTTTGGATCATGTCCTCGTACACTTTCATGTATTCATCCCAATATCCTCGCTCCTTGATGTCGTCATAGCTAAGCTTCCAGTTTTTGGAAGGTTCGTTGATTCGTTCGAGGAATCTCGCTTTTTGTTCTTCTTCTGATACATTGAGGAAGATTTTGATCACTTTGGTACCGTTTCGGCTGAGGTGTTTTTCAAAGTTTCGGATATCCTCCATACGTTCGTCCCAGATTTTCTTGGTGATTAGTTTAGCCGGGAGCCTTTGTTTTTGAAGGAGGTGGTCATGTACTCTAACCACGAGTACTTCTTCATAGTAGGATCTATTAAAAATCCCGATTCGGCCTCTTTCTGGTAGTTTTTTGGCACATCTCCAGAGAAAGTCATGATCCAATTCCTCGCTGCTTGGAGCTTTGAAGGATGAGACTTGACAGCCTTGGGGATTGATTCCTGACATCACGTGTTTGATGGCCCCGTCTTTTCCAGCAGCATCCATGGCTTGGAAAATCACTAAAAGGGACCAATTGTCCTGTGCATAAAGTACCTCCTGAAGGTGGGAAAGCGTTTCAATCCCTTTCTCAAGAGCTTCTTTCATAAAAATCTTATCATCTGGACCGACTGAAAAATTCGGATGGGTGGGATAATCTGCAAGTCTGAAATTTTCACCTTTCTCAATTTTATAGGGTTTTGAGATTTTACCTCCGTGCTTAAGAAGATCTGGCACTTTAAGCTTGGGTGTTTTTTGGCTGTTTTTTTTCTTCATTTTCTGATGAGTAATCCAACGAATTCTATCCTGACTCGTAGGTGTGGTTGCTTAGCCTCAGAGAGAGGAATGGTAGAAGGTAAAAAATTAAGAGCTAAAGTCAATTCATACCCAAGTCCAAATGAATTAAATAGTAGCTTTAAGTACATAAATAGGAGATCAACAAGTATGAAAAAGATATTGGTAGCTACCGGAGGAGGCGATTGTCCAGGCCTCAATGCGGTAATCAGAGGCATCGTAAAAAGGGCTTCGCAGGAGCAAGATTGGGAGGTTTGGGGAAGCTTTGAGGCATTGAACGGACTCATGGAAGAGCCGACAAGGTTGATTCGATTGGATGACAAAACGGTGGCAGGTATTCATGTATTGGGTGGTACCATTTTGGGAACGACCAACAAGGGAAATCCCATGAGCTATCCGGAAAAGCAACCTGATGGTTCGGTCAAAAAAGTCAATCGCATCCCTTGGTTGGTTGATCGATTAAAATCCTTGGGCTTTGATGCAGTAATCAATATCGGTGGGGATGGCTCTCAGGCCATTTCCCAAGCCATGTTTGAGGCAGGAATGCCAGTCATAGGTGTGCCTAAAACAATCGATAATGATCTATCTTCCACAGATTTTACGTTTGGGTTTCAGACCGCGGTGCAGACAGCCTCTGATTCTTTTGACCGGTTGGTGACGACCGCCAGCAGTCATCATCGGGTGATGATCATGGAAGTGATGGGCCGAGATGCAGGTTGGATTTCCCTATACACAGCCATTTCGGGAGGAGCCGAAATCTGCCTTATTCCTGAAATCCCTTATGACCTTTCAGTAATTGTAGAAAAAATCAAAAGCAGGTATAACCAAGGAAGAGGTTTTGTGAATATCGTGATTGCCGAGGGTGCCAAAGCCAAAGACGGAACCATTACAGCTTCCAAAGGCGAGGAAGGAAGACATGCTGTCCGCCTTGGTGGTGTTTGTTACACTTTGAGTCAGCAGCTTAAAGATGCCGGAATTGAGGCAGACATTCGAGAAACAGTACTAGGACATACCCAACGTGGAGGAACACCCATTGCATTTGATCGGGTGATTGCTTCGGTTTTTGGGGTCAAAGCTATGGAATTGATACTCGAAGGAAAGTTTGGACACCTCATTGTCTTGAAAAACAACGACTACGTGTCCGTGCCAATTAAGGAGGCCATCAGCTCCTACAATTTTGTAGACCCTAATGGAACCTTGGTTCAGGCTGCAAGAGGTCTTGGAATTTCCTTCGGGGATTGATAGGAAGTAACTCCAAAATCGTAACTTTTGGAGTTACTACTTTCTATATGACCCAGCCAACCTACACACTCGTCAAGCGATACTTTTTCGCTTTTGTATTCCTTTTACTCTGTTTCCAGCACGATCTTCTAGCCCAAGTCCCCAAACAGTATTTGGAGATTTCCGTCTCACCTGACAAATCAGACTGGCTTTATCAGATAGGAGAGAAGGTGAATTTTCAAGTTTCGGTGACCCAATCGGGCCGGCCTGTCGCAGTAGAGAAAGTCAGGTATTTTGTAAAAGAGGAAAAAATGCAACCCTTGCAAGAAGGGGCTTTGGTGCTGAAAGATGGAAAAGCTACCATCACTTCCACAGGGATGAAGACACCAGGTTTTCTTCGCTGTGAAGTTTTCGCTACGATAGATGGCAAAGAGTATCGAGGATTGGGAACGGCAGCATTTGAACCCGAAAAAATCCAGCCTACGGTGAAGATGCCGGAGGATTTTCAGAAGTTTTGGGAAAATGCCAAAGCTGATCTTGCAAAAATCCCACTAGAACCCAAACTGATTCATCAACCCGATCGAAGTACTGATGCGGTAGATGTCTATCATGTCAATTTTAGAAACATAGGCAACAGTCGGGTCTATGGTGTACTGACGGTGCCAAAAGGTGGAGGAAAATATCCGGCTATTCTTCAAGTCCCAGGGGCAGGTATTAGACCTTATTCCGGAGATGTCGCTAAGGCTGGACGTGGAGCTATTGTTCTTCAGATCGGTATTCATGGTATTCCAATTGACATGGCACCTGAAGTGTATAACAACCTAAATGCAGGAGCCCTCAGCGGATACTGGAATTTTAATATCCAAGATAAAGATATCTATTACTACAAGCGTGTCTATTTGGGCTGTATAAGGTCAGTTGATTTTTTGGTGTCTCTGCCTCAGTTTGATGGAAAAAATCTTGCCGTTCAAGGAGGAAGTCAGGGTGGCGCCTTGTCCATTGTAACTGCCGCATTAGATGACCGCGTGAAGTACTTATCTTCTTTTTATCCCGCTCTAAGCGATATGACAGGTTATTTACACGGAAGGGCGGGTGGCTGGCCACACATTTTCACAGGTAATGGGTTGAATTTTTACAATTTTCCTAAGGCCATTGAAACCATCGGATATTATGATGTGGTCAACTTTGCAAGAATTCTGAAGACTCCGGGGTTTTATTCTTGGGGATTCAATGATGACACTTGCCCTCCGACCTCTTATTATTCAGCCTACAATCAGATCAACGCCCCAAAAGAGGTATTTGTAGTGCCTGAAACAGGCCATTGGACTTATCCTGAGCAAGGAGTGAAATCTGATACTTGGCTCTTTGAAAAACTAAAAGGCAATTAAAATTCTGGTAATAAGCCTGAGGCCTACCTGATAGGTAGCCTCAGGCTTATTACCGGATAAGTTCCTGTTTTATTTGGCAGGGGAGTCTGAAGGGCCTGAGATTCAAGGCTGAGTTTGGCGGCTGTTCGACCATTATATCCCGATGATAAAAATAGGGGGATCGATGTGCCGATGGAAAGAATGCCTGTCCAATTCAGGAAATTAATTGTCCTCTGGTTATTGGTGCCATTCATGTAGTCAAATCTTCTTGGGATGACTATTGCAGTAATCAGGAGGGCAGTTCCTCCCCCTAAAAACACCATTCCACCTTTGAATTGGCTTTCGCTTTTTTTCACAAGATCTTCCAAAAGTGCTCGATTTGGTTTGGATGCTTGGGCAAAGCTTTGGGTGCCCAATCCAAGAAATAGGAGGATAAAGAATAGCTTTTTCATGGGTTTAGCGATGAAGATGGAGTGGCATAGAAAAATTGAGGGCAGGGTAATTTTGAGAGTTTATCCTAGTAGGATGGGCTGATGAAATAGTGACTATTCCGAGGCTTAGTTTTCCGGCTTTTTTGCCTTTTGAGGCAGAGCTAACAATGACTGGAATGCTGACCAAAGTAGAAATGGTACCTGCCAACATGAGTGTGACTCCGGAGACTCCTAAAAATTCTGATCCACCACCCCATGCAGCGCCAAACATAACTGTACCTAAAAGTCCGGCTCCAATTCCTGATCCAAGCATGACCAGGCCGGTCTTTTTCTGTTTTTCACTTTGCTTCAAATATTCTTCAGCAAGTTGAGTTTGCATGCTTGTTTGGGCAATTAATTGAGTTGAGCCAAGTACTAAGGCAAGCAGCAGGACAATCATTCTTGTATTCATAGGCCATCGATTAAAGTAATTAAGTTATCTCAAATTATTCTAAAACCAACGAATTGGTTTCATCTGTGGTAGTGATTTAGCGAAGGCTCCAATGATGGCTTTTGAGAGTATGATGGAAAATTGGGGCTGAATTCATTTTAAGAATTTAGAGTATATAAAATGAAGTTTTATGATTTAATTGGTTTGACTACTCAAACAAGGATACAGTTAGTGTTAATTTTTCATTAAAAGCTGTATCTTAAACTACTTTTAAAAAACCTTAATTATGCCTGCACAACCCTTAGAGTTGATTTTGGCCAGACAGTTTGGAGACAGCATCAGTCTCCCTGTTTTTCTGGTTGATCCTGAAGGTAACTTGCTCTTTTACAATGAACCCGCTGAAGTGATTTTTGGATTGAAATTCAATGAAACTGGGGGTATGAGAATGGAGGAATGGGCTACCGTATTCAAACCTTGTGACCGAGATGGAAATCCACTTATCCCTGAGTCGCTCCCATTAGTCAAAACTCTTACTAACCAGCTTCCTGCCAACGGTGAGTTTTTTGTAGATAGTCTCTCGGGTGAAAGAAATTTTATCTCAGTTAGTACTTTTCCGATTATTAGTAGAACCAAACGCTTCCTTGGTGCAATGGCAGTTTTCTTAAAATCTCAAGAGCAATGAAGGTGAAGGTTTGGGGTTGTCGTGGATCTCTTCCCTCTCCTGATCCTGACAATTATCGCTATGGTGGCAATACCTCCTGTATCCAGGTAACTCAAGGTGATACCTGCATTATTTTGGATGCGGGTTCAGGCATTATGAGGTTAGGTAGGTTTTTAAGCCCATCCATCAAAGAAGTGCATATTTTACTTTCTCATTTGCATATTGACCACACGATGGGCTTAGGATTTTTCCAGCCGCTTTACAATCCGCTGGTGAAAGTTCATTTGTGGGGACCTTCCTCAGGACAGGAACCTTTGCTTTTTAGATTGAGAAGGTATTTCTCACCCCCTTTATTTCCTGTTAAACTCAGTGAATTGCCACGGCATCCTGAAGTGCATGAGTTAGGAGATGAAGAATTTATGATAGGGGAAGTTAAGGTAAATTCAGAGTTTATCTGTCACCCCGGACCTACCTTGGGCTATCGATTGACTGTAGGAAATAAATCCTTGGCATACCTGCCTGACCACGAAGTAATGTTGGGGTCTTCAGAATTTCCAGAAGAACCAGAATGGACCAGTGGCTTTGAATTGGCCAACAAAGCGGACTTGCTCTTTCATGACGGGGCCTACACCTCCAAAGAGTATGTTGGTAAAATGGGTTGGGGTCACTCTTCTATCCGTGATGCCATTCTATTTGCCAAAATGTGTCAGGTTAAAAAGCTATCGATCTTCCATCATGAACCTACACGTACCGATGAACAGGTCTATCGGCTTTTACAAGAGGCATTACAGCAGGGTGATTTGAATTTTGAATTGGAAATGTGTGCAGAAGGCAATACCTATGAATTGTGAGTTGAAAACCCAATTTCCTTGAAAACAAAAGAGCCGATCATAATTTGATCGGCTCTTTTGTTTGGCTGATTTTGAGAGTTATTCCCCGCCAGAAGGTTTAAGCGAAGTAGAGGCTAAGATTTTATCAGCTTCGTCAAACAGGTTCAACGCTTGCTGGTAAACTTCATTAATGTCATTGATGACTTTATAGAAGGCGTTGTCATCGTAGATTTGACGTCCAAGATGCGCTTTCACCAAGATTCGAAGGTATTCTTTTGATTTATTGAAATCTTTAGAATCGAATTCCACCTTGTTCTTTTTACCATATTCCACCAATTCCATCAACATAGCATCGCTCACCTTGAAGGTGGTATAGTAGCTGTCTAATGACATGGAGGAGAAATTAGCCTTGTTTTTATTGACATAATCCAGGATAAATTCCCGTGAAGAATCAGTTCCAAAAAGTTTGTTTACATAGGCGCTATTCATGGTAGTGTCCAAAGGCACAAAGTAATCCGGCATGATTCCGCCGCCACCGTAGACAATTCTGCCCTTTTTGGTTTCATACTTTAGGCTGTCATTGAATTTGATACTGTCAGCAGAGAAGAATTCCCCATGTTCGTAGCGGTTCATCCAATCTCGTTCATAAGCCTCATAGTTGCTGTCGTAAGGTTTTTGGATCGATCTGCCTGATGGTGTGAAATAACGGGCAATGGTCAATCTCAATTCGGCACCGTCAGAGAGATCAATCGGCATCTGAACCAATCCTTTTCCAAAGGATCTTCTTCCCACGATCAACCCACGGTCATTGTCCTGCACGGCACCTGCCAAAATCTCTGAAGCAGAGGCAGAACCTTCATTGATCAAGATGATCACAGAACCTTCTTCAAACATGCCTGGCTTGAAGGCAAATGCCTTTTGGCTGTATTGACTTACTTTACCTTCTTGGGACACGATCAAATCCCGGTCTCCCAATAGTTCGTCGGCCATGTTGATTGCAGCCCCCATATAACCTCCCGGATTTCCTTGAAGGTCAATGATAAGCTTCTTCATTCCTTTGATCTGCAAGTCACTGACAGCTTTTTTGAACTCTTCATATGTGGTGGCAGCAAATCGAGTGACCTTGATGTAGCCCACTTCTTTGTTGACCATGTAGGAAGCGTTGATGCTATACTGAGGAATTTTGTCTCTCGTGATTTCGTAGCTGATGAGCTCTGAAGAATTTTTTCGCTTGATATCTACCATGACTTTGGAGCCGCGTGGACCTCTCAGGTAGTCAAATACATCACGGTTTGTAATTCCAATGCCTGCCACATTTTTACCATCGACTTTGATGATTTGGTCACCGGATTGGATTCCCAAGGCTTCAGATGGACCACCGGTGAGCGGAGCTACTACATAAATGGTGTCTCGAATGATGCCAAATTCCACCCCGATTCCGTCAAATTCACCTTCGAGCTGGGATTGCGCAAGCGAGGCATCTTTAGCTGGGATATAGCTGGAGTGTGGATCCAGTTTTTCGAGCATCTTATTGATGCCATATTCTACCAGTTCATTGGTATCGACACTGTCGACATAATCTCGGTTGATATAGGTCATGATTTCCTGCAGCTTGTAGAGTGCCGCACGAAGGTCATTTTGATTTCCTTTTGGCTCCGCAAAAGTCGCCCCAATCCAGATGCCGGCTGAGATGGAAAGTGCCAAGAGTATTGGCAGACGAATTTGGGCTTTTGTGTTTTTGGTTTCGCTCACGGTTACTTGCTTTTTTCTTCTCGAATAAACTCAAACTACTGTAAAAAGATTGATCCTTAAAATGGATTTTAGATAAAATTAACGATTCATTATACGGCCTTGTCAGATAAAGGTCAGATTTATTCCCCGCTTTTCATTCAAAAAAAATTATTTTTGTCCAATGCAGTTCAATCGGGATTTTGAAAAGGCTTCGGTAGGTGATTTGGTTTCTGAAAACTATGTTTTCGCTGCCGTTCTGCACTATTTTGGAATCAGCTTTTATCAATATCCGACTGACTCCCTGGAGAAAGTTTGCCTCAAACACAAAGTCAATCCACGGCAACTTATTGCCCAACTCGAAAGCTGGGCAAAAGAAAAAGATCCATCTTTGGAGGACTTATACCTCAATCCCATCGAGCTTTTGGTCGCTTACCTCAAAAAGAAGCATTACTATTTTGTAAGACAGGAACTCCCTTTTTTATCCAATCTCATTTCAGGGATTAAAGCCGATCCTGGATACGAACAGCTGATGGCTGACCTGAGGATCATGTTTCCCCTCTTTGTAGAAGATTTTATCCATCACATACATGAGGAGGAAAGTCGCCTTTTTAAGCGAATTGAGCTCCTTCAGGATATCGAAGAGGGTGAGTTTAGGACGCATGATGCTTTGACAATTTTGGAAAAAGATCCTATCCATCATCTTGCCGATCAGCATGAGATTCATGACGACGAGATGGAAGGGATTCGAAAATTGACCAAGGATTATTTTTTGGCAGAGGATGCTCCATTGACCATGAAAGTGCTTTACCACGAGCTTCAGAATTTCGAAAAAGAACTTTCCATACATGCCAAAATTGAGGATGAGTTGCTTTTTCCAAAGGCAGTGGAGTTAGAAAAAGAGGCGCTACGTCGAATCCGCAAACAAATCCAAACCAACTGATGGCTAGAGTACTTGCGATCGACTTGGGAATCAAACGAACCGGACTGGCTGTTACCGACCCGTTGAAGATTACTGCTAATCCACTGGAAACCATCGAGACTGAGAAGCTGCTTACTTATCTTCAGGCTTACTGTGCTAAAGAAGAAGTCGAGGCTCTAGTACTTGGTCATCCGACTCGGCTCAATGGCCAAGACAATGAGATGACACCCAAAGTCTTGAAGCTAAAAGAAGATCTGGAAAAAACTTTCCCCAATAAAAAAATCGTCTTGATTGACGAGCGATTTACTTCGAAAATGGCCATGCAGACCATGATTGCTATGGGAAGTAAGAAAAAAGACAGAAAAGAGAAGGCCGGAAATCTGGATAAGGTTTCTGCTGCCATCATATTACAATCCTACCTAGAAAGACAATGATTTACCCAATAGTCGCATATGGCAATCCCATCCTAAAGAAAGAGGCAGAAGACATTGCCGAGGGTTCTGATATTTCTCAATTGATCAAAGACATGTATGCCACCATGGATAATGCCAACGGTGTCGGTCTTGCAGCACCTCAAATCAATCAGGGAATCCGCCTTTTTGTGATTGACAGTAGCTTGATGCTCGATGAAGACGAGGAGGAAAAAGGCATCCGACGAGCGTTTATTAATCCGATAATTCTGGATGAATACGGAGATAGTTTCGGCTTTGAAGAGGGCTGCCTCAGTATTCCCGATGTGAGAGCAGAAATCATCCGTCCCGAAAAATTGACCATTGAGTATTACGACGAAAACTGGAACCTGAAAGAGGAAGAGTTCTCAGGAATGACTGCCCGTGTCATTCAGCATGAATACGATCACCTCGAGGGAATCCTTTTTGTAGATTACCTAAAAGGTCTCAAAAAGCGATTGATTCAATCCAAACTCATCGACATTAGCAAAGGAAAAGTGCCTGCTGATTATCGGATGATTTATCCTCTTAAATGATGGAAAAAAGCCCCGAGCTTCGCATCGCGTTGGTTCAGACGGACCTTCATTGGCAGGACAAAACGGCCAATCTAGCCATGCTGGAGGAAAAAATCTGGGGTCTCGGAGGCAACTGTGACTTGATCATATTGCCTGAAATGTTTCCGACAGGATTCAGCATGGAAGCCCAAAAGCTGGCCGAACCCATGAATCTCCACATTCATAAATGGATGAAACAGCTCGCCGCTCAGACAGGAGCCGTAGTCACCGGCAGTGCGATCCTTACTGAAGGAGGTAAATTCTTTAATCGCCTGCTCTGGGTCAATCCCAATGGACACACGGAGCATTACGACAAACGTCATCTCTTCAGGATGGCCAACGAACACGAAACTTATTCGATGGGGAAAAAGCTACCCATTTTTGCCTTGAAAGGCTGGAATTTTTGTCCCCAGATATGCTATGACCTCCGATTTCCTGTTTGGTCCAGAAATGGTTGGGAAGACGGAATTGCCGGTTATGAAGTACTATTTTACGTCGCATCTTGGCCTGCTGCCAGGGTTTCTGCTTGGGATGCTCTTTTGCCGGCGCGAGCCATTGAAAACTTAGTCTATTCGATCGGGGTCAATCGGGTAGGAATAGATGGAAATGATATCGCTTACAATGGGCATTCTGCGGCCTATGATTTTAAAGGAGAAAAAATCTTGGATTTGGCCGAAACCGAATCGATCCAGATACTTACCCTTTCCGCAGAAAACCTAGAAACCTACCGATCTAAATTCCCCGCCTGGAGAGATGCGGATTCCTTTCAAATCCTCTAAAAACCGCCTTTCACTGTCGGTTTCGATTCCGTAAACGGAGTTTGAAACCGTGCTAATTTTCGTATTTTAGGGCCGAAAATTTCGACCCTGTTTTACTTTTCCTCTGCTGGCAATCCTAATCTGGCCACCTTTTCAAAAGCAAAACAGAACCATTCACCTAAGCATCCTATTCACATCATGAGTAAATCCCCAAAAATCCTCTACACGCTGACTGATGAGGCGCCAGCATTGGCGACCTATTCCCTTTTACCGATTGTACAAGCTTTTACCAGTTCCGCAGGTATAGCAGTAGAAACCCGGGACATTTCTCTTTCCGGTAGAATCATTGCTACGTTTCCGGAATTTTTAAAGCCAGAGCAACAGATCAATGATGACCTAGCTGAGTTGGGACAAATCGCTACCACTCCCGAAGCAAACATCGTCAAGCTTCCAAATATTTCAGCTTCAGTTCCTCAATTGAAAGCTGCGATCAAAGAACTCCAAGCCAAAGGATATGCACTTCCTGACTATCCGGAGGAGCCAAAAACTGAAGAAGAAAAGTCAATCAAAGCCAAATATGACAAAATCAAAGGCTCTGCAGTAAACCCAGTCCTTCGTGAAGGCAACTCTGACAGAAGAGCTCCGTTGGCGGTTAAATACTACGCCAAGCAGCATCCGCATTCTATGGGTAAGTGGTCGGCCGAGTCCAAGTCTCATGTCGATAGCATGGAATCAGGCGACTTTTATGGAAGTGAAAAATCCATGACTATGCCAGCTGCCACTACTATTTCCATTGAATTGGTAGGCAAAGACGGGAGCAAAGAAGTGCTCAAGTCAGGATTGAAACTCCAGGAAGGTGAAGTAATCGATGCATCTACTTTGAGCATTTCTCAATTGAAAGCCTTTTTGAAAAAGGCTAAGGCGGATGCCAAAGCTCAGGGAGTACTTTTCTCCCTACACATGAAAGCTACCATGATGAAGGTCTCTGACCCGATCATCTTTGGTCATGCGGTAAAAGTGTTTTTCGAACCGGTGTTTGCAAAGCATGCCGCTACGTTCGAATCCATAGGAGTTGACGTGAACAACGGTTTTGGTGACCTTTTGGCCAATTTGGAAAAGCTACCTGCAGAAAAAAAAGCAGAGATTCTAGCCGATATCGATGCTTGCTATGCCGATAGCCCTGACTTGGCGATGGTGAATTCTGACAAAGGAATCACCAACCTTCATGTGCCGAGTGACGTGATCATCGACGCTTCCATGCCTGCGATGATCCGTACTTCAGGTCAAATGTGGAACAAAGCCGGGAAGTCGCAAGATACCAAAGCAGTGATTCCAGACAGGAGCTATGCGGGTGTATACCAAGCGGTAATTGATTTCTGTAAGAAAAATGGCGCCTTCAATCCAGCTACTATGGGCTCTGTGCCAAACGTAGGCTTGATGGCTCAAAAAGCTGAAGAATACGGTTCTCACGACAAGACATTTGAAATACCTTTTGCAGGAACCGTGAATGTGGTTGATTCAAACGGAACCGTTCTGATTTCCCATGAAGTGGAAGCAGGCGATATCTGGAGAATGTGTCAGACTAAAGATGCTCCGATTCAGGATTGGGTGAAATTGGCTGTGACCCGTGCTCGTCTTTCCAGCACTCCGGCGGTATTCTGGTTGGACAAAAACAGAGCGCACGACGCCGAATTGATCAAAAAAGTAGAAAAATACCTGCCAAATCACGATACCACTGGTTTGGAAATCCACGTAATGTCTCCTGTGGAGGCCACTCTTTTCTCCTGTGAAAGAATCAAGGATGGAAAAGACACTATTTCAGTGACAGGAAACGTGCTCAGAGATTACCTCACAGATTTGTTCCCTATTCTCGAAGTAGGTACTTCTGCCAAGATGCTTTCTATCGTTCCATTGATGAACGGTGGAGGACTGTTTGAAACCGGTGCGGGAGGTTCAGCGCCTAAGCACGTGGAGCAGTTTACCGAAGAGGGACACTTGCGTTGGGATTCTTTAGGTGAATTCTTGGCATTGGCAGTTTCCTTGGAGCATTTGGGTCAGACCTTTGACAATCCTACAGCAATCCTGTTGGGAGAAACTTTAGACAAAGCTACCGGAAGATGGCTGGAAGAAGACAAATCTCCTGCACGAGTAGTAGGTAAATTGGACAACCGAGGAGGACATTTCTACCTCGCCATGTATTGGGCAGAGGAAATGGCTAAGCAAACCAAGGACGCGGCTTTGGCTGCCAAGTTTGCTCCAATCGCCAAGTCAATGGTTGAACATGAAACCAAAATCGTGGGCGAATACAACGGTTCACAAGGCAAGCCGGTAGATATCGGTGGTTACTACAGACCGGATGAAGCCAAAACTTCTACTGCGATGAGGCCAAGCTCAACCTTCAATGAGATTCTTGCTCAATTAGTATAATTAGCAAAAGCCGGGTTCATCGAAGCCCGGCTTTTTTCATTTCAACTTTTCCAAAGTTTCAACCTTTAGAAAAGTTATTTCAGGCGCCTAAGCCAACTGAAATTTCACCCCATGCTGGGTCATAAACTCTTTCATGACGGAAACGTGCACACACTCTCCCAAGTGGATAAATGCGTAATCATTCACTTTTTTCAGTTTCCCATGGGCTACGATTTCCTTATCCTCAATATCAAAGCCTAGGTGCAAATGCTTCGTCCGGCTTTGCATGCCTACGATCGTGCCTTCAGCGTCAAACATGGGGCCACCACTTTGGCCTCGTAGCCCAGGAGTACTCATTTCGATTCCGTGGATTTTTCCATTTTTATCTCCCAAAAACCGAGTGACCATCCCTTCCAAAGGAAATCGGGGAGACCTTGCCTGTCCGCCTTGAATCCATTCCAGTTGGTTTTTCTCTTGGTTGAGCTGGAAGTTGCTAAACTCTGGAAAAGGAAAACCCAATCGGCAGAGCATTTGACCTGGCTGCACCGCCTGATCGTCTTTCAGGAATTTGGGGAAACTATCGATAAGCAAATTGTCGTAGCCTTCAAATTTGACCAAAGCCAGATCGTAATCCGGATGATGCACAAATCGGATGTTGGAGATTTTATCCATGCCATCCACAAAAGTGATCCGCATTTCTGCGGTTTTACTTTCATCTAGGCCCAGCTTTTTTGCCACTGTTTTGGATAGTTGAGCAGACAGATTCTGACTTTCCGAGAGGTACTGGTGAAAAACCTTATTAATCGAATCCGCCTGGGCAATCCATTGAGCCACATGCTTGCAGGTGAGTGCCCAACCTTCTTCATTGACAAAAAAGAAAGTGGCGGCACCCCGTTCAGCTTTTTGACTTCCGAAATTTCTTGAAATGGAGTGAATCGCTCGGGTGAATCCTGCTACTTCTTGGATGGCTTTGACAAACATGAGTGTAATCGAAGTGAATTCTGAAAATAGGGAAAAGGGAGAATTTTAAACTGGCTTTTCTTTAAAAGAAAAATTTTCAAACCCGAAATCGTTTGAATTTCAAATCCATGGCTATTGCAACTTACAAGGCCAGCAGATGTTTGGGCAGACCATTTATTTGTAATAACTTAGCCTGCCCTTCGGGAAATTTTGGCCAAAAGAGGCCTTCAAAAATGCATTAGGAAATCAAACCTATACTCAAAATAATAACAACTTATGAGCAAGATTAAAGTAGGAATCAACGGATTCGGAAGAATTGGTCGCTTGGCTTTCCGAGTGGCTGTAGAAAGAGAAGACATCCAAGTAGTAGCGATCAATGACTTGATCGATGTTGACTACATGGCATATATGCTAAAATATGACTCCACTCACGGACAATTCAAAGGTTCTGTCGAAGTGAAAGATGGCCACCTAGTTGTAAACGGAAACGCAATCCGTGTGACAGCTGAGAAAAGCCCTGCAAATCTAAAGTGGGGTGAAGTAGGTGCTGACTATGTAATCGAATCTACCGGTATCTTCTTGAGCAAAGACACTGCACAAGGTCACCTTGACGCAGGTGCTAAGAAAGTAATCATGTCCGCGCCTTCTAAAGACGACACGCCAATGTTTGTAATGGGTGTAAATGAGCACACCTATACTTCTGACATGAACTTCGTTTCTAACGCTTCTTGTACTACCAACTGCTTGGCTCCAATCGCCAAAGTGTTGAATGACAACTGGGGTATTGAGGAAGGATTGATGACGACTGTTCACGCAACTACTGCTACTCAGAAAACTGTAGACGGACCTTCTGCCAAAGACTGGAGAGGTGGACGTGGAGCTGGACAAAACATCATCCCATCTTCTACCGGTGCAGCAAAAGCCGTAGGAAAAGTAATCCCTGAATTGAATGGTAAATTGACAGGCATGGCGTTCAGAGTACCTACTCCAGACGTATCTGTTGTTGACTTGACCGTGAGATTGAAGAAGCCAGCAAAATATGCTGAGATCTGTGCCAAAATGAAGGAAGCTGCTGAGACTACCATGAAAGGTGTGCTTGGCTACACTGAGGATGCTGTTGTTTCTAATGACTTCATCGGAGATGCAAGAACCTCCATCTTCGACGCAGAAGCTGGTATTCAGCTTTCAGATACTTTTGTGAAAGTGGTTTCTTGGTATGATAACGAGTGGGGCTACTCTAACAAAGTGGTTGACTTGTTGACTTACATTGCTAAAAAATAAGAATGAAGCCCCGGAGAGATTCGGGGCTTTCTTTTTGCCGTTTCAATCCAAGAAATAACCAAATAGGTATTTCCCCTGTTTACCTGACAAAAAGCATATGATCTATCTCCCGTTTTTCCCTTTGAAACTTGTGGCCTTCCCGGGAGAGGAGCTAAATCTGCATATTTTTGAGCCACGCTACCGTCAACTCCTGGCCGACGCTGAGCAAAACGGAGTAACCTTTGGTATTTGCACCTACATCAATCAACTTACCGGTTATGGTACAGAGGTACGATTGGAAAAAATCTACAAACGCTACGAAGACGGAAGACTAGATATCAAAACCCGTTGTCTTTCTGCTTTTCAAATCCAAACTTTCGACAATCCCATGCCGGGGAGATTGTATGCCGGAGGAGAAATCGAATACTTGAAAAATGACCCGCGAATCAGTGCTGCACTCCATCACGAGTTTCTTTTTTACCTGAAAGAAGTGCTCTTTCTCCTGGACTTCAAGACAGAATATGATCCCAAAACGGTCAACTCCTTTACTTTTTCTCATAAAGTTGGACTCAAACTCGAAGAAGAGCTAGAACTCCTGAAATTGGAATCAGAGGAGGAGCGGAGCATTTTTCTTATCAAGCATTTCAAGCGAATGATTCCTGTGATGAAGGCGGTCGAACAAGCCAAAGAGAAAATCAAGCAAAACGGCCATTTCAAGCACTTGGATCCTCTGACTTTTTGATTCAATCCCAAATTATTTCCGATTGATCAAGCGCTGGGCTCTTTCAAGATTGTCGGTTGCTTGAAGGATTTTATTTTTTAGAGAAGGATTCAAGTTGGGGTTGGCACAAAGAAATTGGCTTACCAAGGCATAGGCTTCTTTGGAAGAATATTGACCTATTGTATTGACTAGCCAGCCTTTTGGGAAGAAAATATCTCCCGTCTTTTGAATCTCAGTGATCAAATCCAAAGCAACTACGAGCTGTTTACTGATTTCCTTTTGCCTCAAAGGATGATGCAGGTAGCCGCAAGCGCTGAGTACCCAAGCTTCCTTTTCTCGATTCTTTTCCTCTTTAAAGGAGAGAAAAAAAGACTCTCGTACACCGTTCTCTTTGGATAGTGCAGGCCTCAGGAAATCAAACCTCGCTAATCTGTCGGCATTGGTAATTCGGGTTCTCTCTTCATCAAGAATTTGCTCTGATGAGGGATGCCCAAAAAGGGCCAAATTCATCGCCAGAGAAGTGTAATTATCCGGATTGAGAGTCAGATTGGGAATGCTTGTCTTTTTGGACCAAATGCCATGCAGTCTTTCCAGTCCCGCGGAGTTGTAAGCTAATCCACTGTAAAGGTTGAAAATGGTTTTCTTCAGATTGGGAGACCGATCCTGTTGAAGAAGGTTCCAAAGTTCGGATTCCATGCTTGTAAGAAGTTCGTTTCGGTGCTTTTCGCTGAGAAATTTCCAAAAAATCTGACCGATCTGATTGGAGATCAATTGAGCAATGATCTCGTTTTGTTCCGATTGGATGCCTGACCGAAGGACCGTCAAAGCTTCTTCAGGAGTCAACTTTCCAATTAGCATATTTTCAAACTGGTTGAGGTAAGCATGTGCCCGAGTCACCTCATTTTCCAGATTTGGAATTTTGGATTGTGATTCCTTTTCAAAAGGGAAAACTCCATATCCCAGCCCGTTGCTATTGTACAGGATGAAAAGAGGAGATTTCATACCTTTTACCTCCTGGATTTCTGTGTTTTTTTCGGTGATGGTGATTGGAATATTTTTTATTCCATCCTCATACACCAAGGCAATGTCAAACAGCTGCGGCCAGACTTTTTCACTCCCGTCTTCGGCTTTTTGTGAAATGATCAGGGCAGAAATTTTCCCATTAGCATCCACCTTCAGATCTTCAGAAAAGAGGGGTCTGCTGGACTGATTGACCCAAACTTCACTCCATTGGGCTAGGTCAAGCGCTGATTCTTGGTCAAGGATTTTGATTAGATCATTCCAATCTGCATTCCTGTTTGCGAAAGTGGAAATGTAGGTTTGGATTCCTTTTTTGAAAGCCTTTTCGCCCATGGTTTGCTCCAGCTGACGCATCATGATCGGAGCTTTGTCGTAGATGATACTTCCATAAACCGAACCCGCATTCTTCAGATTATCCAGTTGCTGCTTGATAGGGTGGGTACCTTTCGAGCGATCCTCAGCATAGGCTGACGGGTAGTGAGAGGTCAGAAAAAGCAGGTCGTGATTGATTTTAGGAAAGGCAGGATTGGCGATTTTCCCACCCATGAATCCTGCAAAAACCTCCTTCATCCATACGTCGTCAAACCATTTCATAGTCACCAAGTCCCCAAACCACATGTGTGCCGTCTCGTGTCCGATCAATTTGGCGCGGCTCAGCAATTCGCTGTCGGTGGCACTGGGGTCCAAAAAAAGTGCACCTTCCCGATATTGGATGGCTCCTACGTGCTCCATTCCACCATATTGAAAGATTGGAATGGTTGCGAAATCCAGTTTCTGAAAGGGGAATTTGTAAGCAGTGTAGCTTTCCAAGAAGTCTAGAGATTGCTGGTGTAGGTTGAAAATTGCCGGGATGCTGGCTTTTTTCTTTTCCTCGTTGGTCTCTCGATAAATCATGTTCATGGGAAAACTTTCCGAACTCTTGACCTTTTCGAATTTGCCGGCGACGAAGGAAAATAGATAAGTGCTCATCAAATCCGATTTTTCGAATTCATGGGTCGCAAATTCTCCCAATTCCACCTTTTGCTTTAATCTGCCTCCTGCCAAGACTTCCCATTCCTTTGGAGCAGTAATGCTCAGCGTGTAATTGGCTTTAAGATTGGGTTGGTCAAAACAAGGAAAAAGAGTGCTAGCTCGGTCAGGTACCAAAAGTGTGTAGAGAAAATCATCATTACGATTAAGGGATAGTTCGCCTGCGACAAACTCAATATCTATCCTGTTTTCTCCTTTTTTCAAATGAGTAGCGGGAATAATTACATGCTCATTTTCATGGATTGTGGGAATTGAACTTCCATTTGCTATTACCTTTTTGATTTTTTCGGAGGATTCATTGAAGTCCAGAATCAAGGGTTGGTCAAGTCTAGAAACCGATAATTCTAGGTTTAAATGAGCATCAATGGGCTCATTCTTCTTTTTAGGAATGCTGAATTTTAATCGGTAATGAATAGCAGATGCCTGAGTGACTCGATACTCCGCCAGTTCTTTTGATATTCCTGGATCAGTTAATCGGCCTTGTGCTAAACTTTGGCAAAAAAAAGAAAATTGGATTAGAAGGAATAGGAGGGTAATGAGCTGTTTCATTCCGAAACATTGTGAAAAGCAATAGGAATCACAAGTGGAATTCCATGATTAAAAAGTTGCTACGGCCTAAAAAAGAAAAGCAGACCATTTCTAGACTGCTTTAGTGATCCCGCTGGGATTCGAACCCAGGGCCCTCCCGATTAAAATCTGGATGCTCTACCGGCTGGGCTACGGACTTCCTTTTCGGATCATTCCTTCTATGTACGCTCTGGACTTCATCTTTTTGATTTTCAATTCATGCTGCTTGGCCAAAATTAAATCCTGAAACTCTTCCTTGTAAACTAACTCCCAAGGAACTCCTGTGGAGGTAAATTTGGAGTGACCAAGATTATGATCGTAAAGTCGGCGATCCAAATCCTTACAGGCACCTACATAATACTTGTCGATTTTTCGCGAATACAAAATATAGACCCAAGCCATAGGTAAAAAATTGAATTGCCTAAAAATAAGAAAAGCAGACCATTTCTAGACTGCTTTAGTGATCCCGCTGGGATTCGAACCCAGGGCCCTCCCGATTAAAATCTGGATGCTCTACCGGCTGGGCTACGGACTTCCTTTTCGGATCATTCCTTCTATGTACGCTCTGGACTTCATCTTTTTGATTTTCAATTCATGCTGCTTGGCCAAAATTAAATCCTGAAACTCTTCCTTGTAAACTAACTCCCAAGGAACTCCTGTGGAGGTAAATTTGGAGTGACCAAGATTATGATCGTAAAGTCGGCGATCCAAATCCTTACAGGCACCTACATAATACTTGTCGATTTTTCGCGAATACAAAATATAGACCCAAGCCATAGGTAAAAAATTGAATTGCCTAAAAATAAGAAAAGCAGACCATTTCTAGACTGCTTTAGTGATCCCGCTGGGATTCGAACCCAGGACCCATACATTAAAAGTGTATTGCTCTACCAGCTGAGCTACGGAATCT
>VFQO010011083.1_pt1 | contig 31603 bp, 23 predicted proteins | sample 3512331 | NCBI WGS metagenome assembly VFQO01 (sample SAMN10412371, study PRJNA504923) | tailings metagenome | isolation source: Replicate 3 from Balatoc abandoned mine | place: Philippines: Itogon, Benguet | collected 2017-08-28 | reverse complement strand
CATCAACGGCGTGGCGCAGATGCCGATCCATGGCGAGAGTTTTGCTTATTCCTTCGACGCGCCCGATGCGGCAACAGCCAAGCAGTCACAATATTTCGAGATGTACGGGCATCGCAGCATCTGGCATCGCGGCTGGAAGGCGGTGACCCAGCACAAAGCGGGAAGCGATTTTGAGAGCGAACGCTGGGAACTCTATCACCTCAACCAGGATTTTTCCGAACTTCGCGAGCTTTCGCAGGAAATGCCGGAAAAGCTGGCCGAGATGAAGGAGCGCTGGTGGGCAGAGGCAGGCCGATACGGCGTAATGCCGCTCGATGACAGCGATGTGCTGTTCAAGCCGCCCTACCGGCCCGACGCGCCACGCTGGCGCACCGAATGCAGTTTCTTCCCGCCGATCTCCGCTATTCCTGCTGAGGCGGCCCCGATGACACAGGATGTCTCGCACCAGATATCGATAGAGATCGAAAGGACCGATGCGAGCCAGGACGGCACGCTCGTCTGTTTCGGAAGCTGCCACGGCGGTTATGCCATCGACATCCTCAACAACCGACTGGTCTACATCTATAACTTCGCCGGGTTTGAAGTCAGTCGGATCGTTTCGAACCGCGAAATTCCGGTTGGTGCGACAACCGTCGCCTTCGCGTTCGAAAAGACCGGTACACTCAAGGGGCGGGGTCGCTTGATCATAGGCAATCAGCCGGCGGGCGAACATATCTTCGAGCGGACGCTGCTCAGGCTCTCATTGTCGCCGTTGATGTTCGGGCGCAGCAATGCCGAACCGGTCGACCCGGATCGGCCAGCGAGCCCGGATTTTGCCGGTCGTATCCTGCGGATCGACTATGCCATCGGCGGTGACCGCGAGGTGCTACCGAAAACCCTCGATGTGGATTGATCCGGTTCCGTCTGATCGACCCTTAAACTCCCAGATCGCGGTTCCCGCGATCGGCGCCGCCTTTCGATCGATAAGAGGCGCCGCCGCTTTTCGTTGCGCGCGCAAGCGCTCAGGCCACCAACTGCTTATTGATTGATTTCCGGTTCGACGAGCTTTGCCAGGTTCCGCAATGACTCCTGCCAACCGAGATAACAGGCTTCAGTTGGGATAGCGTCCGGAATTCCGGCCTGCGTGATATTCAGCTCGGTGCCGACCGAAACTTTCTTCAACGTTACGGTCACCTCCATCTCGCCGGGCAGGTTTGGATCGTCGAACTTGTCCGTATAGCGCAGGCCTTCACCCGGAACGAGTTCGAGATATTCGCCGCCAAATGCGTGGCTATTGCCCGTTGTGAAGTTGCGGAACGACATTCTGTGCGTGCCGCCGACTTTTGCTTCCAGATGATGAACCGTGCAGGTGAAGCCGTTGGGCGGAAGCCATTTCGCGAGCGCATCTCCCTCAAGGAACGCGCGATAGACTTTTTCTGGGCTGGTTGCCAGAACGCGATGCAGACGTACCGTACCGGGCATATCGTTTATCCTCATGACTGATTGCCAATCTACGCTCCTAGGACGAATGGCGCGTCGTCAATCCGACACAAGTTCTCGATTTTTTTTGGACCTGGAACGCTTTATGCAATCTGAAGCATGGGATCGACCGCCGCTTGAAGCGGTCTTCACTCGAGTTGTCTGCGGACAACTACGCCGAGAGCACCGACATTCACCATCGTCGCGTCGAGCTTGGCCCGATCCTGACCCCGGATAGGTCGTCAAGCTGTTGGAGAGACTGCCAGAACGACAAAACCCGCAGCGGGTGCTGCGGGTTTGTCGGTTTTTGATTTGGTTGCGGGGGCTCGCTACCACCGGGAGCAACATTTGCTCCAGATCGCTGTTTAATATGAGATCATCCAAGGTCTAATGTCGAATCCTAGGGCAATAGCGGCGCCCATTTAGGAATTCCACGGTTCAATCAATGCAGCTTGCTTTTGTGATAAGAGCCAGTTCCTATTAGCATTGGAACCAAAACGCGGACAGGCGACGGCAATCATCTTGAAGAAGACGAACACCCGAAAGAGCGACCCCTCACTGGTTTGGGAACATCTTCTGATCGAGCCGGAGAGATCACGCGGTTCTCTTGTCATGCAGCTCGTGACATCCTTCATCGACGCGATAAACAGCAAGCAAATTCCAGAAGGCGTCCGCCTCCCTTCAAGCCGGGCGATTGCAGACTCCCTCAAGATTGGCCGCAATACGGCCATCGCCGCCATCAACAATCTTATTGAACAGGGTTATCTCGTCGCGAAGGATCGCTCCGGCGTCTTCGTGGCCGTGAGCAACCAGGCAACCCCTTTGACGGGTCAAGGGCTTGCTAGAGCCGCATCGTTCGACTGGGTTTCAAGGCTTGGGCTGGCGCATTCCGGGCCCGATGATGCTTCCGATAAAGCACCCGAAACTCCTGTCACCCATAATTTCATGTATGGGCAGTTCGATCTCAGCACCTTTCCCACAAACCACTGGCGTCAATGCGAGCGAAGCGCGTCAGGCCTCGCGGAAATAGCTGAATGGGGTCGGGACATGTTCGACCGTGATGATGTCGGACTAATCGAAAGCCTGCGAAGACACGTGCTGCCCAACCACGGCATATGGGCCGAGGCAGACGAAATTCTGGTGACGCTGGGCGGACAAGAAGGACGCTATCTCGTCGCACAGCTTCTAAGCAAGGCAGGCGTCACCATAGGATTTGAAAACCCCGGCCTTCCCGACATTAACGAAATAGTGTCTGCCACTGCGGCACGCCGGGTCTGCCTGCCAATTGATGAGGACGGCGTTTGTCTGTCGTCCGAACTCAAGCAATGCGACGTTGCGTTCATGATGCCCGGACATCATTGCCCCACGACAGCCGTCATGCCCCATGAGCGTCGAATAGCGCTTCTAGAGCTTGCGAAACGCAGAGACATGATCATCGTCGAGGATACTTACGAGACCGAGCTGCTCAGCTACGGTAAGAAGGCTCCTTCGGTGAAAAGCCTTGATCGGGAAGGTCGCGTGATTCACATCGGCAGCTTGTCCAAGTCGGTGGCCCCCGGTCTCCGCATTGGCTTTGTGGTTGCTTCAGCCGTGGTAATCCGAGAGCTCAGAGCCATTCGCCGTCTCGTTCACCGACATCCCCCGGGAAACATTCAGAGGGCGCTCGCTATGTTTATCGATCGCGGCTACTACCATTCCTACATCCGGCAGGTTTCGCTGACGCTCGCCAGCCGTACGAAAACGCTTCAACGTTCTCTCAACCGCTGGCTTCCTCAAGCAAATGTCAGGCACTGTGACGGTGCAGCATCGTTTTGGGTGGAATTTCCGGAAACCGTTGACGTTAACCAGCTCTGCCTGGAAATGGCAAAGCGTGGTGTCCTGATAGAATCTGGCGAGAGGTTCTTCCTTGACGAGCCGCGGACCAATTATCTGCGGATGGCGGTGTCGCAGGTCCCGTCAGAAAAGATTGATCCCGGCATCGAAAAAATATCGCTAGCGCTGTGAAAATTCATCTTCATAGCGTGTTTCGGCGTCCAGCAAGTGCCGATCGATCCACCCTCTAAAATCTCGGTTTTGCGCGCAAGAAATCGAAATCACAGCCGTCCTCCGCTTGAAGGACCTGGTCGAAATACAGTTTCGCATAACCTCGGTTAGCGTGGGTATGGGCTGGGGCCTTCCATGCAGACCGGCGCTCTTCAAGTGTGACCTCGTCGACGAGCAATGATATTTTGCCTTTCTCGACATCAAGCTCGATCATGTCGCCGTCCCGCACCAGCGCCAGCGGGCCGCCCGCGGCGGCCTCGGGCGAGATATGCAGGACTATTGCGCCGAAGGCGGTGCCGCTCATTCGGGCGTCGGAAATACGCACCATATCTTTGACGCCCGATGCCGCCAATTTGCGGGGAATTGGTATATAACCGGCTTCCGGCATGCCCGGAGCACCCTTGGGTCCGGCATTCTGAAGGATCAGGACGTCGTCGGCCTTGACGTCGAGATCGGCGGCGTCAATCCGGTTCGCCATGTCCTCCAGCGACGTGAAGACAACGGCACGGCCCTTGTGCTTCAGCAGCACGGGGCTGGCTGCGGCCTGCTTGATGATTGCGCCATTGGGAGCGAGGTTGCCCCGCAGCAGACGGATGCCACCGCCACGGTGGATCGGGTCGGAAACCGGCCGCACCACATCATTCAGCCAGCTTGCAGGCTGTTCAGCAAGGTTTTCACCAAGACTCCTGCCACTGACGGTAAGACAGTCCTTGTCGATCAGATGTTCGATCTCGCGCAACACGGCGGTCAGCCCGCCCGCCTTGAAGAGATCTTCCATATAATGCTGTCCTGAAGGCTTCAAATCGACGACTACGGGCGTCTCAACGCCAAGCCGGTCGAGTTCCTCAAGATCAAGATCGAAGCCAAGGCGGCCGGCGATCGCCGCTAGATGGATCACGCCGTTGGTCGATCCGCCGACGGCCTGCAGCACGCGTAGCGCGTTGGTCATCGAAGCCCTCGTCATGATCTGGGTGGGCCTGAGCTTTTCCCCCGCAAGCGCGACCGCCCGCTCGCCCGTCGCCTCGGCATGGCGAAGCCGGTCGGCATGGACTGCAGGGATCGCCGCGCCGCCTGGCAGCATCATACCCATTGCCTCGCTGACCAGTGCCATGGTGCTCGCTGTACCCATGACCATGCAGGTGCCGGGTCCGGGCGCGAGCTTGTCGCCTATCTCCTCGATCTCGACCGCATCGACCGTGCCGGCGCGATGCTGGCCCCAGAAACGCCGGCAATCGGTGCAGGCACCGAGCCGCTCGCCCTTGTGGCTGCCGGTGATCATTGGGCCGGTAACGGTGAGGATAGCCGGAACGTCGGCGCTCGCCGCGCCCATCAGCAGCGCGGGCACGGTCTTGTCGCAGCCGCCGATCAGCACCACGGCATCCATCGGCTGGGCGCGGATCATCTCCTCGGCATCCATCGCCATGAGATTGCGCAGGAACATGCTGGTTGGATGCGAGAAGGCCTCGTGTATCGAAACGATCGGGAACTCGATGGGCAGGCCGCCGGCAAGCATGACGCCCCGCTTGATCGCCTCGATCATGTCCGGAACGGAACGATGGCAGGCATTATATCCGGAAAACGTGTTGGTGATGCCGATGATGGGCCGATCAAGCGCGCTGTCGGAATAGCCCATCGCCTTGATGAAGGCCTTACGCAGGAAAAGCGAAAACCCGGCGTCGCCATAATTCGCCAATCCGCGTCTCATGCCTTTGGGCTCATCAACCATGTAAAGATCACCTCTATCGGAGCTCGTCACTCCACTCGCAATTCGTCAACCGTAGCTTTTGTAGCGCTCCACGGCGATCTCGATATCGTGAGGCTGCAACATCACGACCGCGCCAGCCTGCCGGGCCTGAATGAACTGGCGGCAAAGAATCTCTAGGCGCAGCGCCCCGTTGAAAGCCTTGCGGAGCGAGGTTCCGTGACTCACCATGCCATGGTTGCCGAGCAGGCACGCGTTTCTCTGCTCCAGCGCCTTAACCGCAGCGTCTCCCAGCTCTACCGATCCATATGTCACATACGGCGTGCAACGTACGTCGCCCCCGCCGAAGGCTGCGATCATGTAATGGAACGGCGGCAGCGCTTGAGTTGTACATGCCAGCGCCACGCAGCTGTCGGAATGGGTATGGACCACCGCCTGGGCCTGCGGATATGCAGAATAGATTGCGGCATGCATCGACCATTCGCTGGAAGGTCTCTGATCCGTCTCGCAAACTCCGTCAAAGCTGGTAGGTACAAATGACTCGCCCGAAATAGACGCGGCGGAGGCTCCCGCCGGCGAAATGAGCATGCCGGTTTCATGCCTGACGCTGATATTGCCTGCGGCAAGGAAGATCAGCCCGACCTTGTCCATCTCGCGATAAATGCTGGCCAGGTCTTCACGTTTTTCGGCTTCAGTAGACATTCCATATATCCTCTTTGAAATATTGCGCTCGAGGTCCCGGACACGTCGCCAAGCCTTGTGAGGCAAGGCCATTCAGGCATTTCTAGCTTTTGTCAGCCGGGCAGCACTGGTAGGTGCCCGGAACAGGCAGTGAAATTCGGCTGCAGGCGGGGCAGCGGTGACCGGAAAAGACGCTGCGTTGCCATTCCGAATAGCTGGGATGAAGGCTCTCTATGTCACTCAGACGGTCGAGCGCGGCCGCGCGCAAATCATCCGCATGGCGTCTTGCATTGCGAAGCACTGACACCTCGTCGAACACAGTGATCGTTCCGTTACGCAGCAACCATCGACCGTCAACCATGAGAGAATTAACGTTGCGGGGGTCGGCGTGGACGACAATGGAATTCAGGCTCACTGAACACGCTGCCATGCCGTGACTTTCGAGATCGAGCACCAGAATGTCGGCAGGACCATTCGCCTCAAGCCGACCGCGTGCCTTGGCGCTATTCAGCGCTTCGGCACCAATGGTCGTTGCCGCGTTGAGAACTTCAGCCGGAGTAAGCCAGGTGTTGAAATCCGTTCCGGGATCACGCCCCGAGATGAGCATATGGCGCATAACCTCGAAGAGGTCGTGTCGGCCGCCAGTGTTGGAGCAGTCGGTGCCAAGTGCGATCTTCAAGCCCGCATCAAGATCCTCGCGAATGCGCTTGCGGCCAGAACCGAGCATGCCATTGCTGATCGGATTGAACGATACCGTCACACCGAATGAAGCAAGAAGCTCCCGCTCCTTCGGGTCGAGCCAAATGCCATGCCCGACTGAAAGTCGGCTGTGTAGCAAGCCTGCGTCGGCCAGGGCTTGCACAATGCCTTGAGGCCAACGCTTTTGCGCGGCCTGCGCCTGGGGAAACGTTTCGAGGAGATGAGTGTGGCTGCCGATTCCGAGCTTGTCCTGCAGTTCCCTCCACAAATCCCAGAGCGCATCCGAGCAGCGCTGGGGCGAATTTGGGCCGGCAAGCAGCGTTATGCGTCCCTCGCCCTTGGATTTGATTTCGGCATTCAGGTCGAAATATGCCGACCGAATATCTTCCAACCGTCTTGGAGCCAGCGGCGCGATCTTTTGGACGATCTGCCGGTCGAGCGGTATCTCGAGAATATCTTCGTCCCACATGTCGGCGAAGAACGGTGCAAACCCTATACGCAGGCCCGATTGCATGTGGGCGGCGAGCGCCGACGCCGCGCGATGCGTTGGGGGGAAATGATCGATGTACCCGCCGATGCCATTGCGGATCATCTCAATATTGGTCAGCAGCGCTGCGTGACGTACGCTCTCGTCGGTTGAGCCTCGACCGTAATTGATCGCATAGTAGGACCACAGTTCCAGGGGCAGCGAGTTCTCCGTGCCCCTGAGCAGGGTCGAGTTAGAATGCACGTGGCAGTCGACCAAGGGCGGCATGAGGACCATGCCGGAAACATCGATTACCTCGTCCGCGCTGTCCGCGGCCGCCGCCGTCTCGCCCGGACGAAGTATTGCTTTTATCTGGTTTCCACTGACCAGAATGCCGCCTTCTGTCAAAGCTCCGCCGCCACCGGGCCAAATGTAGCCGCCTTTCAGGCAGATCGTTCTCTGCTCAACCATTCACATCACCGCTGGATCGGCAAAACGATCACGGATCATGGTTGGGGGGAAAACACCGACGGCTGTGGCAACTGCGGATACCAGCCTCGGCGGGGTGACGTCGAACGCCGGATACCAACCTTTGGCAAGGGGCGTTGCAGTGCGCATGCCCAAGCAGTGCAGCGACTCTTCGCCGTCTCGTTCCTCCATGCGAACATCGTTCGGCGTCGCTGCCTTCGCGTCCGGGAATCGCACCATTGCCACGAAAGGTACGTCGAAGTTGTTGGCCGCAATTGCCAGTTGGAGGGTTCCGACCTTGTTGATGACATGCCCTGAAAGCGTGACACGGTCGGCGGCAGTCATCAGTTTGTTGACCATTCCTCGATCCATCGCATGTGCTGCCATGTTGTCGGTGATGACCGTCGCTTCGATGCCCATTTCAGCAACACTGTGCGCTGTAAGACGGGACCCCTGCAAATAAGGCCGCGTTTCGGTGCAAATAACCTTGATCTTTTTGCCTGCCCGAAGAGCGGAACCCAACGCGTCGATGATGCCCGATTCACCCCAGCAGTGCGTTAGAATGGAATCTCCGTCCTCGATCAGCTTTGCAGCGTTTTCGCCAAGTTTGCGGCTGTGTTCATGCTGGCTGGCCCAGGCCTGCCGTGCAATCATCTCCAAACGCTCGCCAAGATTGTCCTCTCCCGCAAGTGCATTTGCCTCAAGCAGCAGATGACCGATCACATCTCGTATGTTGTTGTTCGTCGGCCGGGTTTTCACCAGGCGCTCCGCCGCGTGTCTCAATAGCTGCCGACGTTCTTCCACGGTACGTAAAGTCGCCGCCTCCCTGGCCGCCAGGACAAAACCCGCGCTCGCAGCGAAAAAAGGCCCACTGCTCTGGGTAACCATCTGTTCGATTGCCACGGCAACGTCTTCGAAATCGCGGCAATCCACATACTCGGTCTTCAGCGGAAAAATGCGCCTGTCGAGTATGCGAACGATCTCGTCCTCAAGCAGAACGCTTTTGGCAATAAGCGTCGGCATAGCGATTGGATTGACCATCACCATCTCCTGTTCCAAAATTTCAAATGACAGCCTGGAAGACTGCGAAGCGTCTTAAGTCAGACTAAAAATCGCGCGTCGTTATGTTTCGGCGATCAGCCTTCTGGGCCTTCAAATCCCAATCGGTCAGCCGCTTGACGGCATCAGCCGCAACCTTGCAGGCTCGGGCAACGCCGCCGTTCTCGCCCCAGACGCCGGATACCCTGTTGGCGATCACCGAACACACCGAACCCGCCCGGAAACCGTACAAGCGCGATAACGTCAGCAGAGCCGCCGTCTCCATTTCAAAATTGAGAACGCCCGCACGTTTCATTTCTTCGAGGATGCGCTCTCCCTCGAGCGACATGTAGCCGTTGTAACCGGGGCGACCCTGTCCCGCGAAAAACGACCCGCTCGTCGCCCCAGTCCCTACTCGATACGAAACATCGTTCGCAACGGCGGCATCGACGAGTGAGAAGGTCACTTCGAACGAGGCAACAGCGGGAAATTCGTTGCGCACGTAGAAATGCGTTGTGCCGTCGAGACGGACGGAAGCATCGTTGATGATGAGAGAGCCGGTCTCGATATCTTCTTTCAGTGTCCCGCATGTTCCCACGCGAATGAACGTATCGATGCCGATACGCGCAAGGTCCGCCAGGATTATGTCAAGCGACGGCGCACCCATCATCGTCGAGACGGCGCCAATTCGCGCACCCTTGTAAGTACCGGAGGCAGCCCGGTAACCTCTTGGCAGGCTGATGACTTTGGAGTCGTCCCACTGGCTGGCCATCAGATCGACGCGGTCGGGATCGCCCGGCAGCAGCACGTAGCGCGGCAGATCGAGTTCCCGGAGTGCGTTAATGCGCCGGCGATCGCCTGAATTGGCGGTCGCGGTTTCCAAAGGTATGTTGCTCATGTCCTAATCCAATCATTTCGCGGCATGGGTTTCGATCAATTTGCACGCCATTTGATGAAGTACCTCTCCAGCAACGTGACGATCCCGAACATGGACAAGGCAAGCGCCGATGACATTGCGATGGACGCGTAGAGAATTTCTGTTCGATAATCGAACGTCGACTGTATAATCAGCACGCCGATGCCCTTCTCCGCGCCAACCCACTCACTCACGATCGCACCAATGACGCTGCTGGTTGCTGCGATCTTGAGTGCGGTGAACAGGAATGGCAGCGACCGCGGCAAGCGGAGACGAAAGAACACCTCGCGCCGACTGGCCGACATGATCTTCATCAACTCCATCTCCGAGTGAGAGACGGATTCCAGTCCGCGAAGCGTATTCACCAGCGTCGGGAACATGCAGATGATGGCGGCGATCGCGACTTTTGATGTCATCGTCAGGCCAAATACCAATATCAATACCGGCGACAGAGCGATTATCGGAATGGTGTTGAATAAGACGACAACCGGAAAGTATATCCTTCTGACTATTTGACTATGCACAAACACCGTCGCCAATATGAAGCCAATACTGTTGCCCAGGGCAAAACCGGCAATCGCCTCCATTGCTGTTGGGAGAATATTATCCCACAGTAGTTGTCTGTGTTCCCATATCGCCCGCCCGACAGTCATAGGATCCGGCGCGATGAAAGGGCGGACCTGGAAGCCGACAATGATCGCTTGCCATAGCGCGATAAGCGAAAGCAGTCCGATCAGGGGCCAAAGCCATGCGATTCCGTTTCTCACGAGCGTCCTCCTGTGCCGTGAGCCTTCTCCAGGACATTCCGCAGGGTCGACGTGATCTCGAAGAATGCTTCCGACTTGCGGTCTATGGCATTGCCCGGCTTTTGCTCGTCGAGGCTTATCTCCTCGACGATGCGGCCCGGATGAGCTCCCATAACGACGACTGTTTCGCCGAGGAATGCCGCTTCTGAAAGACTATGCGTTACGAAGACCACGGTCGTTCCGGTCTCACGCCATATCCGGAGCAATTCATCATTCAAGCCGTCCCGCGTTATTTCGTCCAGAGCGCCGAAAGGTTCATCCATCAGGAGAATGTCCGGCTGCGTCACAAGCGCTCGCGCGATTGCAACACGCTGCCTCTGCCCGCCTGACAATTGCCAGGGGTAAGCATCCTCGCGGCCTTTCAGGCCGACGAGTTCAAGCAGTTGCTTCGGATCTCGACTGGCCCGATTCAGCCGTGACCATCCGCCTACCTGCAGCGGCAGCGCAACATTCTCGAGCGCCGTCCGCCATGGAAGTAGCGTCGCTTCCTGAAAGACAAACGAGAACCGCCGCTGTCGCCGGGCTTCGGTAGCGTTTGCCCCGAAAACTTCGATATCGCCACTCGTACTTTCAAGCAGGTCCGCGATGTTGCGGAGTAGTGTCGACTTCCCGCAACCGGACGGTCCAATCAGCACGACGAACCGCCCGGTTTCAGCGACAAGCGAAAGGTTGCTGAACGCAGCGACCGCACCGAAGGACATCGAAAGGCCGGAGACCTTGATAGCAAACTGGCCACTCATTGGGTCAACCCAGCTTGGGCCGCGCATCGGCGGTCATTTCGAGAATGTCCCATGTCGCACATTCGTCAACGACCGGAACATGTCCTGGAAACTTGCCGATCTCCTTGAAGAGATTGATCTGTGTCGTCAGCTTCTCGCGAGTGTGCCAGCCCCAGCCGTGTTCCTTCGTCGTCTCATCGAAAGACAGTGACATGATCAGGTCGACGGTCTTGTACTCTATTTCACGATCCAGCGCGGGATAGGCCTCGCACATGATATCCACGGCCGCGCGCCGGTTCTCGAATGCCCATCCCCAGCCCTTAGCGACGGCCCGAACGAACCTGGCGAGATTTTCTTTCTGATTTTCAAAGGCATCCGCGGCTGTGAAATAGGAATTCGCGTAATTCGGCACGCCGGTATTTGCCGGCACCAGGGTGACAATGTCGGAGCCGAGAATCGACAGCGCCTTCGTATTGGTAAGAAACCCGGAAACCGCATCCACCTGGCCCGCGATGAGGGGTGTCATGTCAGCGCCCATCGTCACGACCTTGACGCTCGATCGATCGAGACCGTTTTTCGCCATGATAAGGTCGAGCAGGTAGCGGCCGTTCGGATTGATCGCGACGGTCTTGCCGACGAGATCTGCCGGTGTCCTGATCGGGGTTTTAGGGAGAGAAATGTAAGCATAGGGCGAATAGCGGAAGCCGCTGGCGAAAAGCTTAAGCGGCCGTCCCGCCTCGAACGCGGTGAAGAACTGCGCTGTCGAGGAAAGCTGCCCGAGTTGCGCCTGACCTGTAAGGACCGGGGGGACGGTCTGGGCGTTCGGGCCGCCGGGTCCGAAGGTAACATCCAGCCCCTGCTCCTTGAAGAAGCCTTTGTTCTGCGCGACAAGGTCGCCCAGCTGACCATTTCCCATCAGCCAATCGTATTGAATCCTGAGCGGCGTAATGTCATCTGCGCGAGCGTTGCCGAACGAAAGAATGGCACCTCCTGCCACGGTCGCGGCAGCCGCCTTCAAGAAACCCCGCCTGTCCAGATTCGTTGTTGCAAACGCTGCATGATCGTCGTTTTTCATCACCGTTCCCCTTTTGATATTATTTTCTTCTTGCACCGTTATCTCCCCTTTCGGTCTTCGATAAGAACCAGTTGTTAGTTAGTTAGGAACCAGTTTCGTTACGTTTACCTCCGATGAGGACGATCATCGGAGGTAATGGCAAAATGCTTCACGAAACCAAGGTGAATACAGACCGGCGGCGATCCGCTGCTCGCTTCAGGGCTTCGCCGATCGTCTGGACCGGATTGGCGTCGAGGCGTCTTCGCTGGGCATTTGGCCATACAGTGAACTGCAGCCTGGCCTTCCCATAATTGTCGTTGAAGCGAGACACATGCATGTTTCGCTGTCGACGACGAGTAACAAGACCGATCGCAACGATGCGCGCGGTTGCGCAGATGATGCGTCTAGGCTGGTACCGCCCATGTCAGAACGTTGAACGCAACGGATAGGCACATCGCTGGCGAACAAAAAGCTGCTGAAGCGCAAGCTGATCGACATTAAGAACCATATTCGCGGAGTTAAGAGCATATGGCTTGTTGATGTGAGCCGTCGGCCGCGCCAGCTACGACGCGTGCGTAAGCGAGCTGATTGACCACCATTGCGATCCGGTCTTCGCGGTAACGATCGAGGCCGTGCTGGACGTTCGGCGTTCAATCTTCGGGAGCTTCGAAGGATTGCACAAAGTACTCCTGCAAGTCGTGCAGCATGACCCGATCTGCCGGCACTTGATGACGGCGCCAGGCGTGGGTCCAGTGACGGCGCTCTCATTCAAAGTCGGTGTGGACAATCCTTTGCGGTTTACGCGTTCGCGCACAGTCGGAGCGCATTTTGGCCTAACGCCGAGACGACATCAGTCCGGTACTTCCATCGATTATGAAGGCCACATCACCAAGCAGGGCGATGGCGGTGTTCGTGAAGCGCTATGCGAAGCGGCCGCTAGCCTTCTGATGCGGGTCAGGAAGTGGTCTGCGCCGAAAGCGTGGGGACTTTGTGTCGCCAAACGACCCAGTATGCTGTGCGCGATCGTCGCAGTTGCGCGCAAACTTGCGGGGATCTTGCATCGCATGTGGGTCAGCGAGACCGACTTCCATGTCGGCTTCGGTGCCAAGATCACGCAGCGCCTCAGGCTGAAGCCGGCGCAATGAATGCGCTTCAATGACAAGGAAAACCACCACCCGCCTCACGGCCGGCATGACGAGGAGGAGTAAAACTTAGGAGTCCGCGCGCGCGGTGAGCGTCCCCTGGCGGGCCGCGAAACGGGGAATGTCCGCTATTTCTTGCCTGCTGCCGTCCTTCGGGAATGAGAGCGCCAGATTGCTTGGACAGCCCTGTTTACGAACCTGATGAAGAGCATGCGACGGCCAAAGTGCCGATCGCGAAGGAACGCATGGTTCCCGCCTGGAATGCAAATCGTTGTCGCGGTTGTGACCCGCATTCTGTTCAAGCAGTGCAAGGACGTGGAAATGGATGAAAACCGAGAGGTCGCAGAAAAGCGTAGGAACGGATTGACTTTAGATGCCCGATTAGGAAGGCAAGATAAAAGCGCCATGTCCACCGTCGCGCAAGTCTTTGACTTGGCTTGGGTTTTGGCGTGCCGGTCGGTCGGGAGGAGTGCTGCTGATTGCGTTTTCTCTAATGATTACAAGGCTGTTTCCGGCACCGTGCACGCCTTGGACTGCTGGAGAGTACGGCCATGAGCGAAGGCGACAGCGATTTCAACGTCCGGCCTGGGCGCATCAAGAGCACCGCGCGAGCCAGCCGCCAATGAGACAGGAGCGGCCATCGGAGTGCGTATCATTGAACGACGTACAAGGGGCCGACACCGGACTGTCCGGTTCTGGGGATCACCAGGCGGTGAGCACTCGAAACCTGCCGTTCATTCAGCACCTGCATTCGGCTTGAGCGGGGCCGCCTGCCCAAAGCCGTCGCACGCGGGTCGACCCACTTTTCCTTCCTGCGCACTCAAAGACTTGATTCTTCCTCGATTTGATTGCCTCTTTCAACTTCAAATAGGCGGGATCAAACATGGCCGAACTATCAGCCAATATCAGTCTCCGACCTGCACGTATTGCGCTTCTAGTTGCCCCGGGGGACAAGTCGGCAATCGTGAAGTTCATGCGGATAAGTACTTGCATGTGGGGCGGCAGGTACAACCCGATCATTCCGGTATTCCGCAAACCGCCAAAGGTTTGGGCCGCCGAATTTCTAGGAGACGTTACCGGGCTGGAGATTGCGCGGGGTTACATCCAGTTCTTCGAACCCGATGCCTTCGTCGAGGCTCAACCTGGATTGCTGGAAAGTGCAGGGCTTGACTTGCTACGGGGATACATATCCCGCGAGCGCGTTTTGACTCTGGACAAACTTCTGGCACCCGACCCCCACAAGGACTGGGCTGACCTTCATCTCGGCCTGCCCGTGACTGACTGTCTGGAGGAAATCTATCGGACTGAACAAAGGTTTCACCAGCGTGACCCATCTGTGGCGATGAAAGTTGCGGCGCCTCCTGCTTCGGGTGTGGCAGAGGCGATGTTCGGCGTCTATCCGGACGATGCTGGCTCCGATTATTTTTCACGAACCTACGATGACGTATACCGGCCCGAAACATTGCCGTGTTCGGCCGCGACTTGGAAACGGGTGCTGTATGAGAGGATGACCACGCCCCTCTCGGTAACTTCACACGGCATCAGAACGCAAAGGCCATGGACCAACGACGCCAAGATCTTCGTCTTCGATCCGAGTAAACTGACCGACCTCATCGACCTGTGGAACCTCAGGAGTGAGCCCAATCTATTGTTTCCGATTCCGGTTGGTTGGGTTTCGGATCTTTTGCCCGAGATCCATCGAATAATTGCGGACGAGTACAGGCCACTCCAGGGCAACCCCAATGGCGTCATGCACTCAGCCATCCTCGAGTTCTCGCGCGGGATCAGTGTCGAAGCGCAGCGAAAGACGCTGGCGGCTCTCCAGCCGGGTCTTCCCCCATCAACGGGTGGGATAGGATCGTTATCGGTGAAGCCTTGGCGGGACAGGATTTGGGACAAGCCCGGCAGCGGAATGATGAACCCGCCCAGGCGCATCGTTCTCGATGTCGAGGAGAAACGCATCAAGTTGGAGGTAAAAGAGAGCGACTCTCCTCCCTCGGCCCGCTATGAGCCCCTTCGCCCCTCGTTCGCATCGCGCTACGGCCGATCCCAGGTCAGGTGGGTAAACAGCTTGAGGGTAGCAAACTACGGAAGTGCGCAACTTGCGACCATCTATCCGTATAACACCTTCGATCGTGCTTGGCCCCGCTTGGGGTTCGGCGCCGCGGGCGTGATGATCGGCACGGAAGGTTGGAGCTTCTGTCAGCAATATGACGGCGTTGGGGAGCTTCTGCAGCTCGAAACCCAACAGACAGCGATACTTGGCTTCCTAAAGCAATCCGGGATGAAGGCTCGTTTGTCGGAACCGGGCCATATCGCCAAACAGATCATTGACCAATTGGGCGGTCTTTGGGGTACCCATCTGATTGCGGACGGCGACACGCTCAAGCTCATGAACGACATGGCTGGCGGTGTACGGCGACGTCGAAACGGCGTTGAGGAAGTGCAGGAACAGTTTGACCCCCGATCGCGGTCCGCCAAGGACTGGGTTAACCTGATCAAGGGCCGCAAAGCACGCTCGTATCAGTCTCTCAACCTAGAGCACTTCACCAATGCTAACGTATTGCTGCTCGGGCTGGAGACCCAATGCACGAACTGCATGAACCGTAATTGGGACGCCGTAGATCGGCTCGGCTATTTTCTGACATGTAAGCGCTGTCTGAAACCATATCCGTTCCCGCAAGGTGCAAGCTCAAACGATCGCCTTTGGACTTATCGGGTTGCAGGCCCGTTCTCCGTCCAAGATTACGCGAAGGGTGCTTATGGTGCTGTTATGGCACTGCAGACGCTCAGCGAGCTCGATTCACATTTTCGCTCTATCAACTTCATCACGGCGGTTGAAATCGAGGTGGAAGGTAAGAAGATCGAGGCGGACTATATTGCCTTCCATCAGATGGAGGCCTTTGAGAGCCAATACGATCCAACCCTGATCCTGGGAGAAGCTAAGTCATTTGGTCAAGGAGATCTTATCAAGCCAAAGGACATTGCCAGACTGAAGGATCTGGCGTTGCGCTTTCCTGGCTCGTTCCTCGCCGTCTCCGTACTGAGGAACGAATTCACCGACACAGAGAAAGCCCTGTTGCGGACACTTGTAAGGTGGACCCGAAAATTGGGCACAGACGGCGGCCCCCGAAATCGTGTGCTGCTCCTGACCGGACAAGAACTTCTGCGTCAGTCTGAGCCGATTAGCCATACTTGGAAGGAAATCGGCGGTAAGCATGCTGAATTCTCAGACTACCATCACACAAGCTCACCAAGAAACGTCGCCGAATCCAGCATCGCTATCCATTTGGATATGCCCAGCTTCGAAAGCGAAAGACATGCGGCTTGGAACAAGCGTCCGCGCAAGGACCCGAACGCTTTCCCACGCCTTCCGGGTCAGTGGGGCCGGATGCTGCATTCTCTTTCGGGCCCCGAAGTCCCGGACGTACCAGAACGCCAGGATGATTGACGACATCACCATGTATGGGTTCATAGCGTGCCTGTGCTCGGAGTCTCGTCCTTATCGCAGAACACCGGCGCTCGACGGAAAGTACCACTGAAGTGTGGTTCGACCCGTTCTGGTCATGTCTGCATCTTCATCGCATTCATTCGAAACCTGTCGGTCCGCTTCCCACCCCAGTGTGGCCGTGGGTGCCATCCGCCGCCACCCGTCAAAGAAATGATTGTCCGCGGCCATTACGGGGCCGATTCCGGAATGGCCGCTATTTGCGAAAGTTTGGCTATAACGGACGTTCGACTCCGAATGATGGTAGAGTTTGTTTTGGGGACGTTTTTTGTCTGATGTTGGTACCTGCAGCTCAAACTGAAAGTCCACAAGCGCACAGTTTCGAACCGAAATGGCGTTGCACTGCAGTGCGAAACGGATAATCAATTCAAAGAGCTCTTCTCGGGCGGACATGCAAGCGACATCGTCTGGTACTCAACAGAAGTAACTGTACGAGCGCGCGGGTGGCAAATCTGAAGAAGCCGCAACTAAATTTTAGCTTCGTAGCCTTGACTGGCTTTTGGCCGGCTCCTTGTTCTGCGAGTGTCGAGGGGTTGGCCAATATTGAGTAACTTTGTCCTGATTGATCCGGATCTCTGGGCGAGAACGCGTGCTGGCGCCCGCGCAGGCCGTGGGTTCCGCTACCAAGATGCGGTTTGCGCGGCCTTAGCCGTCGACGCTTGGGCGGGAACTTTGGCATGGACGGCGGTGGTGCCTGAAGGCCTCGACGATGTAACCTTGCATGGCAGCGCACTTGAAATCCGAGCGCAGATCAAATCGCGGCATGATCCCCGCGGGGAGTTCAACCTTAATGAGGTGGCCGAGTATCTGGCCAAAATGAGCCTTCCCCTGCACGGCGATAATCCCAGCGAGCTGAAATTCGCTCTCGTGCTCGAACGCTCGGTCAAGGGACTTGAGCCTACCGGATGGGGTGCCACACTTGCCCAGACAGGGCAGGTGCTGGCGCCGCTCGAAAACGCCCTTTTAACGGCGTGCGGGCCTCGCTCAGTGGATGTGCCGGCGGTTTTCGAGCGGCTGCATATCGTCGTGGCATCCGATCCGTTGGGCGCGGCCCCGGTAATTCTCGCGCATAAGAGCGGTCTCGAACCGGCTGCGGGCCGGTTGGTCGGCCAGATGTTGCGTGAAGCCGCCGGTCGGGCCGCAGACGACAACTATGCGCAGCGCCCGAGGGATCCCGCGTCTCTTGGTGCGACCGCGGTCCAAGCATTGATTGATAATGTGCACCGCATCGTCGATCCGCTGGGGCGTTTGGAACTCGCCGACGAGCTTTGCGACGCGGCCAACTTCCACGAGCCTCTGACGTCCGAGGACTTCTACACTGGTGTCAATGTCATGCCGGGCCATGTCGGCGCCGGTCTTGTATTTGAGCGCCCGACCGAAACCGCCGACATTCTGCAGGCATTAGAAACCTCGCGAACGGCGCTGGTCGCCGGCCCGTCCGGTGCAGGAAAATCGGCGCTGACATGGCTTGCCGCCTACCATAGTCGCCACGCTGTTCGCTGGTATCGGGTTCGGCGACTGGCCGACTCAGACGTGCCGCGGTTGATTCAGTTCGCGCGTTTACTCGACGCCGGGCCCTCCCGGCCGGTCGGCTTCGTCATCGACGATGTCGGAAGAGCGGGAGCGGAGGGCTGGGACAGGCTGATGACGGAAGTCCACGCCATCGCAGGACTGCTGATTCTGGGCTCGATTCGAGAAGAGGACGTTTTCCTGCTCGACAGCGCAAAAACAACTTCAGTCATCCGACCGATTTTGGACGAATCTCTGGCCGAACGGCTGTGGTCTGCGTTATCGTCAGAAGGGGAAGTCGTCTTCTCACACTGGGTCGAACCGTTCGAGCAAAGCCGTGGCCTTCTACTCGAATACACACATTTGCTGACCGAAGGACAAAGGCTTGAGCAGACCCTCGCCGAGCAGGTGCGCCGACGGTTGGTGGAAGATCGCTTCGACGAGCTTCAACTGCTCGGCCGAATCGTGTTTCCCGGGCGCTATGGAGCGACAGTCGAGGGCCGTGTTCTGCGGGATCGACTCGGTTGGAACGGCCCTCGAATGGCGAAGGCACTCGCCCGACTGGTCGAGGAACACGCGGTTCGAGAGGGCGCCAACGGCGTGCTCGGAGGAATGCACGAGATTCGGTCCGCTTACCTCGATGACGCTACGCAGGCTTGTCTCGACGAATCGGCCTCCGAGTCGGTCGCTGAGTCGGCTTGGATCGTTACCGCGTCGGCGCTTCCCAGCTTCGTTGCGCGGGTCCTGCGGATTCATCCGGATCAACAGTCCGCCCTGATCGACGCGCTGGCTGCGCGCGTCATCAGCGGAGAGGTGCTTGCTCTCGGGCCAATCCTTCACGGCTTAGGCTTAGCCACCGCCGACATCGTAGCAGCGCACTGGCTGGAGATTTCTCGCAGGCTCAAGGTTGAGGATCGCTTCTCCAGCGTCCTGTTCATCCTCTCTGCGACCAGAGCGATGGAAGGCGACCTCCCGTTGTTCGTGAAGCTACGCGAGGCCGTCTTCGCCTTCGCGGAAGTCAAAGTCCCGGACCTCAGAGCAGCTTTTCTCGATCGCCTCGACGACGTCTCAAAGCTGAATTTCGAGGCAATTGATCTGGAGACCTATCACCGCCTTCAGGCCGCGCTGATGCCCCTGCGGGGATGTGAGGCGGCACCACTACTGAATCTATCCCTGGACCGGGATCTGTCGAGCGCTCCACTGATTCCCTTGCTCGAACTCGTTCGCACGACGGCTGAGATCAAACTCGACGAAGCGGCGCGTCTGGTTGATCTCGCCGGCGGGCCGCAAGCGCTCCTGGCGCGGTTGCCTGATGAGCTGGCCTGGATCACACCGCCTCAGTTGCTTGAGGTCGAGGGTGACAACGGCGAGCGCGAACTCGCCGTGCAGGCCCATGTCAGAGTGATTTCTGAATCGGTTCAGACCGATTTGCACGGCGACGTCGTGCGGCTCTGCGAGCTGATGTTGGCGGCAGCGCCCCAAGCGAGGTTCGCCGTATCCGATTCCCTGTTGCCGGACGGCACGCCGTTGATGGCTGGCAGCTACAGCGTCAACAGCAAACGCATCCCCCGCGAGAATCTGCCCGGGGTGGCTCAGATCGCATGGAACCGCGCGCAGGCCCGTGCAATCGACCGTCTAGTCGGCGCGCGCCAGGAAACCGGGCGAACAGCGTCTCTGGCCAGCTTGATCAGGGAATTGAGCCAACGGCTCGACGAAGCAGCCAACCTTTATCTCAGGATGGAGTCGCCAAAGGAGCGCTGGCGTCTGCTCGTCAACATCGGCGCGATGTTGCGTGATTTTGTGCCACCGCCGCGTGTGGATGAGGCTATGTCGGATTCTCTCGATCCCGGTAGCTACGCCTCGACCGATCGTATGCACGCCTTCGCAGCCGACCTGCAAAACCTGGTCACCGAGCTCGCTGATGACGAGGGCGACAACATGAAGGCCCGGGCGATGCGAGTCGTTGATCTCGCAGCCACGGCGCGCAAACTGGCCGATCCTGAGATTTGGCGAATGATCTCGGTGCCTCCGACCCAGGCAATGTCAGACCTCGCCAAACGTTTGGAGGACGTCCGCGCCGTCTACGGGCACATCGCCAACGACCCTACTCAACGGCATCGGTGGGCGACCCACTTCAGCACCACTAGCCGCCGCCACTCAGCCTTGCCCAAGGCGGCGGTTCAAGCGCGAACTCACGCTGAACAGGTGCTCACCGCGCGCAAGACGGCCTACGAGGCTGCGTTCGTCGAGGCGGGATTGGCCGTTCATGTCTATGCGCGAGCGCTTGCCAAGGACGAAGGCTATGCTTGGCCCCATGTTTACTTCGTCAGCTTGTTGGAGGCCTCGTCCATCCAAGAGTGGCTATTGGATGTGGAACGGTTCTTCGTGGTCTGCCAAACGCTTGAAGACACGCCGCGCATGAGCTGCGCACCCTTGATCAGGAGTCAGATTCCTCCCATCGCCATGGTCAGGATCGGCACGGCCTTGTTGCCCGACACCGATTTTACTAAGGACTGGCGCGCGCAGTTCCCATGGCCGATTGTCGAATCGCCACTTCTTGAGCGTGTCACGGAAGTCTTGAACGACATGACGGCCGTGTCTGCGATGCTCCAGGACAAAGGAGCCGATCTTAATCCTCTGGAGACCATCCAAGCCGAAAACCACATGCGTCGCATCGACGAGGCGGCAGCGTGGTTTAGTGAAGCGTTCGCGATTGACCCCTCAGTCGCGAACGCCATGGCGGCCCAAATGGTGCTGACATGTCTTCAAAGGCTGGAGCGCGAATTCGACAGGCCACCACTTGAAGAGTCGTTGGCCGTGGAATTCGGTCGCACGCTGAGTAACGACCTCACCGAACTAACGGCGCAGTTCGCTGGCTTGAGGATCGCCCTAATGGAGCACGCGCTTGGGCTGGAGGCGTGGAGTGACCTTGCCGACGCCGTGGAAGATATCCCGGTTGGATGAAAGCCGGGAGCACGTAAGGCCAGCATTCCATATCCGATCTGGAGCTCTTCACCGCCGCAGCCTCACCAGAGATAGACGCGCTCCTGGGGCCGGGAGCGGACGGGCGGCATTCGCAATCCGCATAGTGAATAGCGGACCTGCGGCTGAAGTCTCCGTTTGGCCCCTAGAGGCGCGCTTACCAGAAGAACCGCTTGGTTAAGGTATCTGTCCGCCGGGGCTTGTTCTGCGCCGGCAGGGTTTTTCCAGGTTTCAGTCGATGCACCGCATTTAGCTTGCAACACAGGCACCGGTTGTGGCTGATTATGAACAAACTTTCGGGGGGCGGTGTGAAAGTAAAAAGCTATACGACTAGGCGCGCCTGGATTGAGCAGCTGCCTACTCCGGCTCCAGGAGTGGCTGCCGGCGATGAGAAACAGCCCGATCTCGCAACTGAAGAAATCAATCGGGTCCTATCGGACATTGTCCGCGCTCAAAAACTTATCGTTCTGACAGGGCTGGGGACGTCGCTGTGCGTGAGGAATGCCGCAGGCACTGCGAAGGCGCCCACAATGGGCGATCTATGGAATGCGGTTCACAGTGAATACACGAACGACGGAGATGCTAAGCGTCCGACATGGGCGGAAGTGCTCGAGATAGCCCGGCAACCGGTAGGCAACACAAACATCGAGGAACTGCTATCCCGCTGCAAGACGGCGGAAGGCTTCGAGCAAGGCGACAAACAAACTAAAATCCAGCGGTTTATCGCCGATGCCGAACGAATCATCCGGACGAAAGTTGATTTTCTGGATTCAAGCGAGGCCTTGCTCCTGCACGAGGCCTTTTTGCGGAAGCTCGGCCGACGATCCACCCGGCGTGAGCGTTTGAAGCTGTTCACCACCAATTATGATCGATGCTTCGAGCATGCCGCGCAGCGTGCCGGTTTCGTCGTGATGGATGGCTTTACTATGGCTCAGCCTGCCATTTTCGAACCGATGCACTTCTCCTACGACGTGGTGCGACGCGGGCCTAACGCCGATGCCCCAGACTATATCGAGAACCTATTCCAGCTCTATAAAATCCACGGCTCCATTGATTGGGAGCTCAACGAGGCGACCAAGCAGATCGTCAAGAAGGAAAAGACCGAAAAGCCTCTGCTAATCTACCCGCGCAACACCAAATACGAGCTGGCATTCGCCCAGCCATACCTAGAGATGATCTCGTCCTTCCAAGCCACGCTGCGCGCCAGCGACACAGCGTTGCTGATCATTGGTTTCGGTTTTAATGATAATCACTTGGCAGAGCCGATCCTAGCGGCGATCGAAACCAACCTCTCCCTCAAGGTCGTGGTGATTTCTCCAGGCATTGAAGCTCAATCAGCGACGAACCCGCACCTACAGAAAATTGCAGGTCTCATAGACCAGGGCGATGCTCGCCTCGCCATGTTGGCCGCAACGTTTGAGGAGCTTGTTCCGGTCATTCCCGACATCGCTGCCCAAACCGACCTGGAGAGACATCTCGATAGGGTCCGCGCGGTTAGGGAGCGCTAGATTATGGCCCTTCCAACCGCCGCTTTCGAGGCCGGGCGATATGTCGGCTCCATAGTATACGTGGAACCAGCAGTCGTGAGGCTCAACCTGCCTCACGGGACCATTTCCGTGGCCCCCTCCTATTCCGGCCACCGCGTCGGCCGGGGAGAGGTCGGGGAATTTGTGGTGATAGAAGGCGAGACTCAGGGGATCCTCGGCCGGATCACTCAGATCCGCTTGCTGGACGGCGATCGGCTTACCGTCGAGCCTGCCCGCAAATCGGAAGCCGTAACCGCCAATCCCATCGGCAGCGTCCAGTTGCTTCTCTCGATAGACCTCGCGACCGGCAAGATATCGCGGGGCATTCCAGAGCACCCCAGGATCGGACAATACGCCTACGCAGCGCATCCGGATATCGTGAAGCACGCGATTGAACAAAGCGGAGGCGATGCTGGGAAGGTCGTCGAGCTCGCTCATCTACCTCAATCGCCTACCACGAGAATATCGTTCCCACCAGGGTCTATATTCGGGCGACATTGCGCCGTTCTTGGAACCACGGGAGGTGGCAAGAGCTGGACCTTGGCCCGGTTGCTCGGTGAGATCGCTCGCCACCGGGGAAAAGCTATCCTGTTCGATCCGAGCGGCGAATTCCGAACCTTGAACGACCGGGCAGACCACGTTTGGCTTGGCGGCCAGCCAGCCACGGCTGACGACCGTCGCTTTTTCGTGGGCTTTCCGCACAAGCACCTGTCGGAGGGTGATCTGTTCGCGATGTTCCAACCGAGCGGAGGCTCGCAATCCCCGAAGCTGCGCGAGGCATTGCAAAGCCTGAAATTGCTTCATCTTGCGCCGGAACTCGGCACGGACGGCTTGCTTATCAAGGCCCAGCAGGCCAAGGCGCCGGTAGCCAATAAGCAGACGGAGCACGCCGCCGCGATCCGCGAGCCGGGTGCAGCCTATGACATTACCAAGCTTGCCGACCAAATTTACGAAGAATGTATCTTTCCAACCGGAGGCTTCCAGAACAATCCAAATCCGGCGAATTGGGGTGGAGCGGACATTAATGGGCGGGGCTACTGCACGACCTTGGTCAGTCGGATTAGCGTGCTGGTCCATTCGGCCGAGATGGCGCCCGTATTCGCGCCCGGCGCATTGGCCGATTTAACCGAGGTTATTCAGCAATTCCTGGCTGATGATCGATACAGCATCCTCCGGGTATCGATGGAAGATCTACCCTTCGAGCATCATACCCGCGAGCTCGTCGCGAATGCTCTTGGACATCATCTGATCAGGCTCGCCCGTCGCGGCGCCTTTAAAGACAAGCCGCTGATCGTCGCGTTGGACGAGGCCCATCAATTCCTCAACAAATCCATCGGCGATGAGTTCAACCGGGTTCGCCTCGAATCGTTCGGTTTGATCGCCAAGGAAGGTCGAAAATACGGCCTTCACGCTCTTCTGGCGACGCAGCGCCCGCGGGATATTCCCGAGGACGTTCTAAGCCAGATGGGCATGTTCATCGTTCACCGGCTGATCAACGAGAAAGATCGCCAGATCGTCGAGCAGGCCTGTGGCAGCCTCGACGCATCGGCGGCTTCCTTCCTCCCCATCCTTGGGCAAGGTGAGGCCTTGGTGATCGGCTTAGACACTCCCATGACGATGCCCGTGCAGATCCTGCGTCCCGTCAATCCACCCGATTCAACACCGGCGGCTCTATGGAAATAGACCCTAAAGCGGCGGCGGAACGTGTCCGCGAGATACTAGCTAGCGGCCGTGAAACCCTTGGCGGCCGAGTTTTACAGGCTATCGGCAAGCCACTCTGCGTGACCGGAGATCGAGGTCGTCCGTAAGGTCCGCTTTTGGCACAACGCAAAGTTTGCCTCTACGGTTGGGATGGACGGCGCGAAGCGGCCATTCATTGGCGAGAGGGCGCGCCCGGCTTGGATCAAAATAGCTGGTTCACCCGAACGTCTAAAAGGAGCCGGGGGGAATCGATTTAAGGTCACTTTTCTGCTTTGATATACGTCACTTGCGTTTCGAAGAGCGCGCAAGGCGCACACCTAACCCGCCACCGTTCTCCGAAATGAACTCGATCCCGGCAGTTTGCAGCGCCGCGCATATCTTCGCCCGCGTACGCGACGACACGATCGGCACGTTTTCGCCATCGCTTTCACATCTTTTTAAGGTCGGAATCGAAACACCCGATCGACTGGCCAACTCTTCTTGCGAAAGCCCGAGGAGCGCGCGAGCAGCTCTCATTTGACTGGCTGTGATTAAATCTTCTTGATCTCTTTGGATCATTTCTTTATGATCTTTTCGTATCAAATGTGTCACTCGGCCCCAACGTCGAGAACGGCCAGACGCGGTGTTAGCGCGCCGCATCCGGCCTGACCATAACCAAAGCTTTAGAGGAGCTCGGATCATGGCTGATTCCGACCATAGCATGAGTTTTGCCTGCGTCACCCGCCGGATGGCGCTTGGCGGTGGGGTTGTTGCTGCAACCGGCTGGGCGCTTGGCGGGAAAGCGGCGTCGCGCAGCGTAGCGATTGAGGACGGCGCACTCATTGCAGCGCCGGACTCGGCGCTGACGCTCTGGCAAGAGTGGCAGGCGGCGCATGAGCTGGCCGAGCGGCTTCACCTCAGGCAGCAGGAACTGGAAGTGGAGCTTGCCGAGCGTGTGGATTGTCTGTGCACGGTCATCAACCTTCCCGATGGCGAAGACGTGACGATCTGCTCGAAGGCAGCACTCGATCGGATTATCGGCGACCGGACGGACATGGCAGCCATTCGCGCCCGGGCGGAAGCCGATCTGGCGGAACGGCAGGCACGCTGGGACGCCGCCGACAAGGAGATCGGCTATTCGGTTGCGCTCAAGGCCGAGCGGGCGGCTGAGCAACGGGAGGAGAGTTTGCTCAAAACGTTGTCGGTTACGCCCGCTACCTCGCTTGCGGGCGTGGCGGGCAAGCTTGATGCAGTGATGCGTCGAGACGAGGCCTGGGAAGACTTTTCAAAACATCCCTGGCCGCAAATCCGCTCGGCCCGCGATGATCTGGTGCGGCTCGGGCAGCAGATGACGCCGGGATTGTCGTTTCCAGGGGCATGAAGGATAGCAGAGGCTCGGGGTATCATCACCTTGCGCGCAGACACCGCTTTCTCAGCTGGAGCCTGCTCCCTGCGCTCGATAGACGGCGCTCCCGCCAAAAAGGTTTCCGCCCGACGTTTCCATGTATGGAGGTCCGGGCGGGGCAGCCGGTCAAGGCCCCGCTTGTTGTGGAAGCAGCCTTGACCGGCTTTTTTTGCAGCGTTGCGCTCACGGGAGAAAGGTCCGGGTCGGCACGAGCAATTTCTATTGCGACACGGAATCGAACCTCCGATGCTCCTGCCACTCATGACAAAACGCCGGATTCAAGTCTTTGCACGCCAGGATACGACGCTTCGATTTTGGCCCTTCCCACTCGCTCAACCTCGCGGCTTCATTCCGCTCTCGACCGAACGGAAGCGAGGATCGCAATGGCAGAAGACAGAATGCCGGTTGACCACAAGCGGCACGGCAAGCACGATATTGAGATCATCGAGAAGCAAAAACCAAGGACCCACCCGGCAGTGCTTGCGCTGGCGCGGCTGATCGGCCGGCAAATGGCCCGGGAGCATTTTGCGGCTTTGCAGGCTGCCAACGACAACCGCACCTTTTCGGCCGCTCCACCGGGGCAGCACGAAACGGGTGGCAACCCAGACACCAGCTAGACCGGAAGGAAGCAGATTTCATGATTACGCGCGTCGGCCTTTACGCCCGCTATTCTTCGGACAATCAGCGGGAGGCCTCTCTGGAGGATCAGTTCCGGCTCTGCCGCGAACATGCCGCGCGCGAAGGCTGGGAGATCGCCGGCGTCTATCAGGACGCCGGCATCTCCGGTTCCAGCACGATTCTCAGGCCGGGCATCCAGAAGCTGGTGCGTGATGCCCAATGCGGGAAGGTTGATGTGGTGCTGGCCGAAGCGCTCGACCGCATTTCTCGGGACCAGGCCGATGTCGCCACGCTCTACAAGCATCTAAAATTTGCCGGGGTGCCGATCGTCACGCTGGCAGAAGGCACGATCTCGGAACTGCATGTCGGCCTCAAAGGCACGATGAACGCGCTGTTCCTGAAGGATCTTGCCATGAAGACCCGGCGCGGCCTGCGCGGGCGCGTCGAGGCCGGCAAGTCGGGCGGCGGACTTTGCTACGGCTATCGCGTCGTCAAAAAGTTCGACGAACGCGGTGAGACGTTGAGAGGCGATCGCGAGATCGCACCGAGCGAGGCCGAGATCATCCGGCGCATTTTCAAGGAGTTTGCCGCCGGAACCAGCCCACGCGCCATCGCCAAAAAACTCAACGGACAGCGAATAGCTGGCCCTGAAGGCAAGCAGTGGAACGATACGACCATCCGCGGCCATGTGAAGCGCGGCACCGGCATCATCAACAACGAACTCTATATCGGCCGGCTGGTGTGGAACCGGCAGCGCTACCTCAAGGATCCTTCGACGGGCAAGCGCGTGTCGCGCCTCAACCCGGAAGCCGAATGGATCGTCACGGAAGTCCCCGAACTCCGCATCATCGATGACGAACTCTGGCAGGCTGTCCGCACTCGGCAATGCCAGATCGCCGAGAAGTATGTAAACGTCACCGAGGCCGTACGAAAGCATCACAATAACCGGCTGAGTGCCGCGCACCGGCCAAGATCGCTGCTGTCGGGGTTGGTCTTTTGCGGCTCCTGCGATGGGCCCTGCTCGCTGCGCGGCGCCGACCGTTTCGTCTGCTCCAACCATGTCGGCAAGGGTTCTTGTTCGAACAGCCGCACGATCGTTCGCGAGAAGCTGGAGAGCCGCGTGCTTGCCGGCCTGAAGGACCGGATGATGGCGCCGGAGGCGGCGGAAGCTGCAATGCGCGCCTATGCGATGGAAACAAACCGGCTCAACCGCGAACGCCGGTCCAATGGCGATGCGTGGAGGGCGGAACTTCAAAAGATCGAACGGGGGCTGGCAAAGGCAGTCGACGCCATTCTGGCCGGCGTCCCTCCCCTGACGCTGAAGGAGAAGATCGGGAAGCTGGAGACACGTAAGATCGGGCTTACGGAGTCGCTTGCCGAGGCATCGACCGACATTCCGGACCTGCTGCCGAGTGCGGCGGCGATCTACCGGCAGAAGGTGGAACGGCTGACGGAAGCGCTCAATGAGCCCACCGACCGCCTTGAGGCAACTGAAGCCATTCGCGGCCTGATCGAGCGTGTGACGCTTATTCCGGGCCCGCGGCGCGGCGAGATGGATGTGACGCTGACGGGCGAGCTGGGCACGATCCTGAACTGGATCGAGCGCCAAACTGTTGGAAAGACTGCCAAAACGACAAAACCCGCAGCGGATGATGCGGGTTTGTCGTTATCAGTGGTTGCGGGGGCTGGCTTTGACCGTCGACATAACTTCGTCAAGCCGTGGACTTTCTTGCTCTTTGACGAAGTCGAGGATGCCGAACAACTCGCCGCGTAGCTCGGCATGTACCTCGCCGCGTTTGCTTCCGGGGGTGAGGACGATTTCCCCGATCAAGGAACGCAACGCTTCCGCCGCCTGCCTGCCGCCGTCGGGATCGTCCAGCGCCTCGGTGAAACGCTCGATGCGCAGCCGGTAGACATTGGCGATGCTTGGATGAATGTCGAGAACGTCTGCCGGAGCTTCGGCAAGGCGCGCAGCGATCTCCGCCTTCTGCCGTTCGAGGTCATCCATGCGGGCTTTCATGGACGGCTGGTACATGCCGTCTTCGATTGCCGCGATGATACCCGCAATAGCCTTCTCGACTTTGGCAAGCGTCTTTTCATCAGTGACTGCCTGCGCGCGGCGATCACGGTTCAGCCGGTTCATTTCGGCGGCATAGGCACGGACAGCTTCGGCAACCGCTTCCGATGATACCAGCTTTTCCTTGAGACCCGACAGCGCGCGCGCCTCGATCTTGTCGCGGGTGATGGTGCGATTGTTATCGCAGGTGCCGCGCCGGTGGTGGTTGAGGCAGGCATAGCGGTTCGGCGTGATGATGCCGACTTTGCCGCCACAGCAGCCACAGATGAGAAGGCCGGAAAGAAGCGAGACGGGCCGGCCGGCGAGACGCACGCGCTTCATGCGGCCTTCTCGCGTGTTGGCCGGGTTCGGCCCGAAGATTTCCGCGATCTGCTTTTGACGGTCGCGCACAGCGTTCCAGAGTTCATCGTCGACGATGCGCAGGTGCGGGACCTCGGTCCTGATCCAGGCACTTTCCGGGTTGATGCGTGAGACCCGCTTGCCGGTGGACGGGTCCTTGATGAACCGCAAGCGGTTCCACACCAGAACGCCGGCGTAAAGCTCGTTGTTGACGATGCCGGTGCCGCGCGAAGCATGGCCGCGGATGCTGGTGTCGCCCCAGGCGCGACCAAGAGGTCCGGGAACGCCTTCCCGATTCAAATCAGTTGCAATGGCTTTCGGGCTTTTACCACCGGCGAACTTACGGAAGATGCGGCGGATGGTTTCCGCTTCCTCCTGGACGATTTCCCTGTCACCCCGGATCGGCTCGCCATTGGCGTCGAGCTTCTTCAACACCTTGTAGCCATAGCAGAGCCCGCCACCCGCCTTGCCCTTCTCCACCCTGCCCCGCAAACCGCGATGGGTCTTCATGGCGAGGTCTTTGAGGAAGAGCGCGTTCATCGTGCCCTTGAGGCCGACATGCAGTTCGGAGATTTCGCCCTCGGCCAGCGTGACGATGCGGACGCCTGCGAACTTCAGATGCTTATAAAGCGTGGCGACATCGGCCTGATCGCGGCTGATGCGATCCAAAGCTTCTGCCAGCAGAATGTTGAACTCGCCGCGCTGCGCATCGCGTACGAGCTGTTGAATGCCATGGCGCAGAATGGTGCTGGAACCGGATATGGCCGCATCATGATAGCTGCCGATCACCCGCCAGCCTTCACGGCTCGCCTGCTCTCGACACAGCCGGAACTGGTCCTCGATCGACGCTTCGCTCTGATTGTCGGACGAATAGCGGGCGTAAAAGGCAACGCTGGTCATGGGGCTGGCTCCTGTCGTTCGGGCAGGGACGCTTTCGCTACAAAACGTAGGGTTCGCGTATCCCGGGGTCTTCGGCTGGAAAGTCCTTTGTGTTGCGGGTCACAAGCAGCCGCCCGCTGGTCTGCGCCGTCGCCCAGATCACCGCGTCAGGCAGCTTGATGCGATGTGATCGTCGCAACGTCACCGCCCGATTGGCTATCTCGTCATCCAAAGCGATCACTTCGAAGCCGTCAAGAAATTGCCGGGTCGGTTCGACCAGATCGGCATCCGCTCCGACCATCACTTCCATCCAGGTGATGACGCTGATGGCCCGGCTCTCGAAACGGTCGAGTTCCTTGCGCGCCTGAGGCACCGCGTTCAGATGATCAATGAGGATATTGGTGTCGAACAGTGCGCCTACCATTCGCTGCGCACCTGCTCCTGATAGGCCAGACCATCAACCTTGCGCTTGCCCCATAAGCCGAAGCCATCTTCGACCTGCTCGCGGTGATGACGGCCGAGATAATCGTCTATCGCATCGCGGATCAGAGCGGCGCGGGATCGGCGTACCCGTTTGGCGATGGTGTCGAGGGCTTCGACCTGGGTGTCGTTCATGTCGATCAAGGCTCGCATGGTATGCTCCATTGATATACTGTATGCATATCATATGGTGCAGCTCAATGAAAGATTAAAGGTCGTCCTGGAAGCACGGCTGGAGGCAATATCCTCACTCCTTGTCGGCCACGTCCTCCCTAGCTCCAGTCAGGAGCCTGTTGTCGTTGGCTGCGGCGATCTGCTTGGCAAAGTCCTCGCGCGCCATGCGGCGGCCGATGATGCGCGCAAGCCGCAAGGCGACATCGTCAACCTTGCGCAGCGCCTCGGGATTAGGGCCATCCGCGTCGCCACTATCGTTGGCCGCTCTTCCTCTACCGCAGCGTTTTCCTTCATCATCCATGGCCAGCCTCTTCCTCTGGCCGCCACCTGACAGGATCCGCCACCCATCGATCGATGTCGGATTCGCGCCAGCCCGCTCCGTTGACACTGATTTTAATCCTCGCCGGAAAGGTGCCCGCGGCGATCTTGCGATAAATGGTGGATCGAGACAGGCCAGTGCGGCCTAGAACGGTCTTCATGCGGACGATACGGTCTGGTTGACGCATGGCTGCGACGCCTCCTGCCGGTTGTTCCTGACGGCTTCTGCGACCAGTCAGGGCAAGGATTTGTCGTTGTGCAAGAAAGATTTAGCCGGTGTAGCGCTACGGCGTACGAAGGACGTTAAAAAGGAAAACCCTATGAGCCAAGCCCAACGCCCGCCAAGTCCCAGCCCGTGATCGAAGGTGAACGCAAACTGAGACAAAGAGCGGAGCACGGGGTTAGCCTAGAAGCGGACATTTACGCGGACCGCGGAAACTGCACATTTGCACCAAAAGTGGCTTATCTCGGCGAACCGGGTTGGACACTATCAGTGAAGACCTCTGTCAAATAGTCGATGAACACCCTGATTTTCCGCGGGATATGACGTCGCTGGGCGTGGAACGCGAAGATCGGTTGCTCCATGGGTTCATGATCTGACAATAGACGCACGAGGCGGTTTTCGGCGATATCCTGTGCGACCATAAAATCCCCCAGCAGGGAATAACCCCACCCCGTAAGGCAGGCATTCCTCACAGCCCGAGCGGAGTTCATGGTAAGCTGCTGCGGTACTTCGAAATCGATGACTTTCCCCTTGTGGCGGAAGCGATGTGTACGCCCCCACTCGCCGCTCACTTGAGTGATCGACGGGCATGCTCTGATCTGGTCCAGGGTCTTGGGCATCCCATACCTCTCACAGAACCGGGGTGACGCGACGAACATAATCCTCTGCGCGTAAATCTTCTGCGCGATCAGG
>VFQO010011082.1_pt1 | contig 31603 bp, 48 predicted proteins | sample 3512331 | NCBI WGS metagenome assembly VFQO01 (sample SAMN10412371, study PRJNA504923) | tailings metagenome | isolation source: Replicate 3 from Balatoc abandoned mine | place: Philippines: Itogon, Benguet | collected 2017-08-28 | reverse complement strand
CCCACACTGCCTGGTTCATGGCCCCGTTCACGCTTTTACTAGCTCCCAAGCAGCACCCCATGCCGTGCGCTGCCGCAGCGCTGCACATGAGCAGCGCCGGCGGCCGGCACACCCTCTCTTCTTCTTGCAGAGTGCCCAACTGCAGCAGCCGGTGACATTTTATTTTCTCAGCTGCACTCTGGCCATACGCCTGATTACGCCCTGCCTCGGCAGCGAGGCTTTCGTACCCTTCATGCGTTTAGCTGCGCGAGTCAAGACCGGAAATCCCTTCTTACCAGTGGCCGCCCGGCCACGCAGCCCTTGCGCAGCCTGCGCGGTTCTTTGCAAGCAGTGTACGCCTTGCGCATTCATACCCCCTGCACCGCTTTTCCTCTGGCACTGCCCCCATTTTTGCAAGTCGCATCGGGGTTCCCACGGGGAGCCCGGCAACACAGGCGCCGCTGCCGCCCCCCTGCTCTAGTATTGGCGTGGCATTCTTCTGAGTATAAGACGTGCATGTAAGCCTCAAACAGTCAAGCAAGGCCCGCAGGCGACGCCCCCAGCAGCCTGCTGAGGCGGGAAGAGTGGCGGGCGCAGCCGGGAGCGGCGCCGAGTGGCGGCGAGGGCGGGCATGCCGCACCAGCGAGCCTGAGCGGCCAGGCGGCCCCTGCTGTCACTCCTTGCATAACACGGATGCTTTTCAAGCCGGACCGGGCCTCACAGACGCCTGCTGGTGAACTCCGTGCGCTCGGGCCGGCGGCTGCGGCGCATCGGGCGGCTGCATCGTGATTTCAACAGACTTGCATAGCTTCTAGGGTGACTAGGAATTGAAGGGGAGCAGAGCGGAAATCGGCCGCGCGAGAAGCAGCGGCGGCGCTGCGCTGCCTGGCCTCTGGTGAGGAACGAGGGATGCAGAGCGATGTCGTGTTTGCAGGGCGGCAGCCCGATGGTGCGCGCCTGCAGTTGTGGCTGCCGCCGCTGCCTGCCGCCGCCGCCGCCTGCCGCCTCCCGGCTCGTCGACGCAGCTGATGCCTCCCCTTGCAGCCCCGCTGGTGCAGGCAGCGCGTACGGAATTGGGACCATGGAGGAGCTGGAGGGAGCGGTGCGCAGCCTGTCGTTGGAGCGTGATTTGAGCGGAATTATGGACAGCCCACTGGGGCGGCGCGGCGCACGCCGCAGCCTGCGGTCCGAGCCATTCTTTATTGGAGTGGCGGGAGGAACAGCATCCGGTGAGGCAGGAGAACAGGCGTGCGGCGCAATGCATGGTTGAGCAATGGCAGCTGGTGTTGATTAAGCTAGCAGATGCGGCTGGATGCGAAGGTTGGCGACTGCTTGAAATGGCTGGGTGGCTCAACCGACCGCTTTAACCACCGCTGTGTGCCCCGCTTGCCTTCTTGGCTGCAGGCAAGACGACTGGTGAGCATGGGCACTGAGCCGAGGGAACGTACCGCAAGCCAGTGCCGCTTTCAGTGCTTAGCTGCCGTGCACTGGTGCCTGTGCACGCATGGAGCGCTGCGGACCATCACATGCGTTGCTGCTGCTGCTGCTGCTGCTGCTGCTGCCGCTGCTGCCGCTGCTGCCGCTGCTGCCGCTGCTGCCGCTGCTGCCGCTGCTGCCGCCCTGGGCCCACATGCTCTGCCTCAACACCTGCGATTGTGCTTCGTCCTCCCCTCCCTTCCTGGCAGTGTGCGACCTGATCATTCAGCGGCTGCAAGAGCAGAGCGTGGTCATGCTGGCGCAGGTGAGCATGAGGGGGCGGCTGCTGCCACTTGGCGGGCCGCTGTTCACCCCTGCGTTGCCAAAGCCTGCAGCTTGTTGTGATAAGGAGCATGGCTCAGCTTGCTTTGGTATTGACGCACAGCTTGGGTGCATGAGTGCTGCTGTTTTCCAACAGAACGGCAGTTGGGCAGCCCACTAGCTTCGCTACCCTGCACTGCGCTGCCCGCAGGACTCGTTCTACAAGCCGCTCAGTCCGGAGGAGCGGGCCAGCGTGAAATGTGAGGTTGGCCTGCACTGGGGCTGCTCAGCTGCTGTGGTTTGCTTCGCCTGATGGCGTGCCGCTCCCGGCGCAACCTTTTGATGGAGATGAATCACAGCACAGCCTTCGCTTCAACCACTCCAATCCCTCGCCAATCCGCAGCCTACAACTTTGACAAGCCGGAAGCGTTTGACACCGAGGCGCTGCTGGAGTGCATGCTGGAGCTCAAGGCGGGGCGGCCCTACGATGTGCCCATCTACGACTTTGCCACCCACAGCCGCAGGTGAGTGGACCGGTGGTAGGTAACAGGCATTACCTCGCCATGCAGGGCTGCATGCGGCAGGGGCCCAGCGACTGGCCTGGGTCGGCATGGCCGCGACGCCGGTGGCTGCCTGCTGCTGCGGGTTGCCAGCAGTTGTTGGCGTGGCGCCCAGTCGAGTGCTGCTTGGAACACCGCCAGCGAATCTCGGCGAGCACTTTGTGTCACATGCAGAGCGCACCTGCAGCAAACGTCTGCCCCTGCTGACTTTGGGTGCAGCTCCGAGACGCGGCGGGTGATGCCGGCAGACGTGGTTGTACTGGAGGGCATCCTGGTGCTGCACATGGAGGAGATCCGGGAGATGCTCAACATGAAGGTGGGGGCTGAGTGATAGGGGGTTGTATGGCGTGGGGCTGCGGGGGTGGGGTGGGCAGCGAACTGGAGCCGTGCCGAGTGGTCAGCATCGCACTGCATGGCCGCTGCTGCTGCTGCCGCCGCCGCCGCGGCTGCCGCTCTACTTGCAGGTCCTTTCCTTGCACCTGCGCAGGTGTATGTGGATACAGACGACGATGTGCGGCTGGCGCGCAGGTAGGCTGTTGCTCTGATTGGGATTTTTTGGAGGCACTTAAGAGGGCTAACAGAAAATGGCACGCAGGCCAGCTGCTCTGCACATCCCTTGGTGTCAACCCCAGCTCACCCCCAACACGTACACCTCCAGGATCCAGCGGGACGTGGCGGTGCGGGGGCGGGATGTGGCGGGCGTGATTGAGCAGTACACCAAGTTTGTGAAGCCTGCGTTCGACCAGTACGTGGCGCCCTCCCGCAAGTTTGCAGATGTGATCATCCCTTGGGCCAGGTGGGCGGGGCGGCTGTAGGGCTGGAGGATTCAGTTGACTGGGGAGCAGGGTCTGCGGACTTGCAGCTTGGCCTGCACGGTTCTGTGGTGGCCGAGCTGGCACTGGTCCTGCCTGGTTGTTATCCCCATGGTCGCTTCTCAGCCCTTCCACATCATGTGGCATCCGGTTTGCGCAGGGGCGACAATGTGGTAGCTATCGACCTGATCACGGAGCACATCCGCATGAAGCTGCAGCAGCCGGACCTGCGCCGCATCTACCCAAACCTGGAGGTGTGTGTGATGATTGCCTGGCTGACCAGCACATGCTTGTTCAGTTGTGCTTGCAAGCCATGGGCAGCTGCCACAGGCCAAAACACGGCTGGCTCCCCGCTGACACCCTGCTGTCATCAACGCTTCCTTCTACCCACCCCACCTTCTCCTACTCCCGCAGGTCATCCCCTCCAACTTCCAGATCCGCGGCATGCACACCATCATCCGGGACCACACCACGCACCACGCCGACTTTGTGTTCTACGCCGACAGACTGCTGCGGCTGGTGAGTTTGAGTTCCTATGCTTGATCGGCTGCTGCAGCTGGTGCGTGCGCTTCGCATTGATGAGCGAGCAAATTCAGGCTCGGTTGCGTGCTGCGCCTGGCCCAAGTGACCTGCCACCTGAATCTCCATTCCTTGCATCCATCCGCCATACTTGCATCAGACGGCAGCTGCCATGGCACTGAACCCCCGGCTTGCAGGTTGTGGAGGCAGGCCTGGGCTACCTGCCGTTCTCGGAGAAGATCGTGGTCACGCCCACCGGCCACCAGTGCGTCCGCCTGTGCATGGCATGCCTTGTGCTGCCTGGTAGTTTGCTCGTGATGCCTCAAGCCTACGGAATGCGCAGCAATTGTGTGGTGCTTGATGGCCATCAGTGCTGCACATGCTGAGGTGCACTTGATTGTGCCGCCTCGATTCTCAACCTGTTGCCCTTACGTGATCCTTCTCCCTGATGTCCCATCGCAGGTACGTGGGCGTGGACTTTGCCAAGAAGCTGTGCGGCGTGAGCATCATCCGCAGTGGGGAGAGCATGGAGAACGCGCTGCGCGCCTGCTGCAAGGGCATCAAGATCGGCAAGATCCTGGTGCACAGGTGTGGTGGGGCGTGGGGTGGGGCAGTGTGGGGTGGCAGTGTGTGGTGGGTATGCCTGCTGCGCACGGTACAGGCACATCAGGATGCACAGGACCGGCCAGTCAACAACCAGCAGCAGGCACGCTCTATTGCCAACAAGTCCCCCTGTCCCACCCATCTCTCTCAACTGCTCTTCAGGGAGAAGGTGTGGTCGCAGATGCCACGCGTGGCCAGTGACCCAAAACTGGCTCCCAGCAAGTCGGCCCCAGTACACCTGGAGGCCAACGGCACAGCTGCGGCAGCCGATGCGGGGCCGGCGCTCTCGCCGTTGGGTCCCTCGCGGCGTACCACTGCAGCAGAGGAAGCACCTGCTGATGGCAGCCGCGCAGAGGGCAGCACCAGCAACAGCGGCAGCAACAGCGGCAGCCCCGCACGGCTGCCGCCGCTGCCTGCTGGGGAGCACCGACGGACCAGCAGCAGCGGAGTGGTGGCAGCCGGGGAGGGCGGTACGCCCTGGCTGGGCCGCCGGCCCAGCAGCGGGGTGGTGACGGGGCAGCAGCGGCAGATAGAACAAGAGCTGATTTACGAGAAGCTCCCGTCAGACATTGCGGAGCGGTGAGTTGAGGGAGATGGTGGCATTGTGTGAGTTGGATGGCAGTGCTGGTGCTAAATGGCTGGTGCTGCTGTTTACGGCCGCTAGGCCTGGGACCTCCTGGCTGGAGGTTCGCTGCCCCATCACATCCAATGCATTTTCGTTCGTCCTACCTCCGCAGGTTTGTGCTGCTGATGGACCCCGTCCTGGGCACCGGCCGGTCGGCTTCCCGCGCCATCCAGGTGGGGATGCAGCCGCCGTAAACTTCCCCAGCGTTACACGTGCCGGCCTGCAGCTGACACATCCTTGTGTGGATGACAGCAGCACGCTCACGGTCATGTGCTGCCTTGCATTGCTCACCTTCGTTTGCTGCCTTGCATCTCTCACCCCACCCTTCAGGTGCTGCTGGACAAGGGTGTGGAGGAAAGCAAGATCCTGTTCCTAACAGTGATCGCTGCACCCGAGGGTATCCGCCGCATTTGCGGCGCCTACCCCCGCCTGCGCGTGCTGACCAGCGAAATCGACGAGGGCATGGAGGACCTGCACATCGTGCCGGGTGAGGATGGCTGTGGATGAAAGACTGGGTGGTGTGGGAGGAAAGAGTGGGCGGCGGTGGGCAGGGTGCATACTGCGCCGGGCTGCGACGCCCGACGTGCGGCGGCGCATCCAGGTGGCAACCGCTGCTCCTCTGCATCTTCCCCTGCGTGCAGGCGTTGGAGAATGGGGAGACAGCTATTTCGCATCTTGAGAACTTTTTTCCAGCGCACCACCGCCGCTCCGCTGGCCACCCTGGCAGCAGCAACATCTCCTGATTCACTCATGCACCCCATGCTGGCATGCACCTCATGCAAATGTAATGCGGAGGCAAACTGTAGACCCCGAGGGGCAGGCTGGCGGGAATAGGTGCTGAATGGCTCCCTTCAAGATGTGCTGGCCCACCGATGCATGCAGCTTCTGCAGCTAGTGGAAGCAGCTGTGCTTGCATGTTACATTTTGGATCGAACCTCAGGGTTGCATTGGCCAGCCGCTGCTGCAATAGCTGGGGATTCAAAGGAGTTGCAAGCAAGGATGACATGCAGCTATCTACAGCAAGCAAAGCAGTCAAAGAAAAAGCTACAGTTGATGGCGCCTCCAGATCTGCTGCCCCAGCTGTGCCGCCCGCACAGCCTGGTCCCCCAGGCGCTACTATGTGTGCTGCCGCTGTATGTGCTGTGATCAGCCGGATGCCGGTCAGCGCCCGCTCAGCGCAATGTCGCCGGGCACAACACCCCTGGATCAAGTGCCCCGCAAGCAAACATGTTACAGGATGAAGCAACACGTTGAGTTGGTGGGTGTGATCAGCTCGGCTGCGGCGCAGAAGCTGATGAAGGGTTCTTCAAACGTACATCAAAAGAGAGACATTGGTATGTGAGCAAGATGAAAGCTATCCTAACACGGGGCTACTAATGCTGCATGGTGCCACAAGCAAGTGCACACGCAAGCAAGGACGACAGGCACAAGTGCAAACATGCTAGCTACAATGCAAGCGGCCGAAAAGCAAGCTGCGGTTTGGTAGCGACTGCAGCGCCTCCGTGGAGTCCAGATCTGCTGCCCCAGCTGTGCCGCCCGCTCAGCGTGGTCCCCTCCCGGCCGCTGCTGCTGTGTGTGCTGTGCCTGCGGCATCTGCAGCTGCTGAGCCTGTTTTGGCCCCCTGGAAAAAAATCAGGCTGTGCCGAAATACTTGTCGCCGAACTGCATTGCAGCGGGAAAGCAGGGGGATGCAGGAAGCTGTGTGAGCTTGTCGGCCATCGCACACGGGCGGCGGCAGCGGCGGCGGCGGCGGCACGACGACAACAGCTGTCCAGCCCAGGTGAACTACACTCCCAACTCAATCTGAGCTCAGTATCACACCGGCATTGCCTTAATCAGGCAACCTGCACAACCTGGCTTCCAAGACCTGCACTCGACCTGCCTCCTTGCAAATCACACTGGCATATGTCCACTCCCCTCCTGCGCATGTGCCGCCTCGGCCATGCAAACCCCCAGCTCCTCACTTACCTCGATGGCACAGTAACGCTGAGGCACTGAACTGACACAATACTGCAAAAGTAGCGTGCGACATGGCATAACACGAACCATTGCACCAACTCCACCGCCCGCCGCCCCCCGCCTCACGTTGCCTATCCCCGGCACCACTTTGAAGTCGGGGTCGATGCCCTCGTCAATCTCGCTGGTGATGACCTGATAATGTGGGAAGCGGGGGAGACGGAGAAAATACGATGATGAGCAAGGACGCACTTCAGAGCCTGTTTCATCTGATCTTGACAGTGCGCCCTCAAGCACCAACCACGGCGACGGCGCACAGCCAACCCTTGCTGATGTTGCCAAGATTCACCTTGATGCGGGGAAACTTCTTGCACAAGACGTGGATGCCCTCAGGCGCCGCAATCAGGCTGCATGGGGCGGGGCGGGAGGCCGGCACGGTTTGTGCCAAAGCGTGCCTCTTCCGGGCGCACAATGGAGCAAGCATGGGAGACACGGCAGTTTCGGCTGTTGGCACAGGCTGAAACACTGTCGGGCCACTCGGTGCGTGGTATGCCAAGGGCATGATTCTGACCGCGACAGGCGATCAGTTCGGCTTACCTGAGGAACAGGATCTTGCCCTCGTCCACCCCCTTGTCCAGCAGCACCTGTTTGAAATTGGAATGGCAGGGCAGCAACCGAACATGAGCGCAATGACGTTGAGGAACAGGTTCTGCTCTCCTCCACCCCCTTGTCCAGCAGCACCAGATGGGACAAAGATGCAAGGCATTTAACAACTACACACAAAGTAATGGCGTTGCTTCCACCTTTGTCATTCAGAGTCGGAGCAGGCGTGTGAGTCTAAGGGTGCTCATGGCACACAGGCGGAGGTGCAGCCTGAGCCCCACACACCATCTGGTCCCTCACCTTGACCGCTCGTGCCGCCGAGCCGCCGGTGCCCAGGATGGGATCCATCACAAACACGTACCTGCAGGAATGAATTGACATGTGCAGCCACAATAAGTCATCCGCAGCACAGCAAGCAGCAGCATCCGTAAGCAGAGCAAGTGAGGTGCCGCACATTCCTGGCATGCCAACTTTCAGAAGTCCTGCTCACCGATCCGCAATGTCCGCAGGGAGCTTTTCATAAACAATCTCCTGCTCCATCACTCGGTCCTCTATCCTGCAACCCAGACAAGTGAGAGTTAGAGGAGCACAGGTGGGGGCAGACGGAACGAGCTCGGGCCACCATCAGCTAGCACAGAGTGGTAGCACGCATGTGAGGCAGCATGATGGCCACCCTCCAGCCAAAGCAAGGCTGGCTGTTGCAGCGGCTGAACCTCTCAGCGCCAGCAGGCCTGCCACTTTCCAGACCCGCGTATCCCCCACCATACCCTACCCCACCCCTCGCACCTGTGCACCAGTATCTTGCCGATCTTGATGCCCTTGCAGCAGGCGCGCAGCGCGTTCTCCATGCTCTCCCCGCTGCGGATGATGCTCACGCCGCACAGCTTCTTGGCAAAGTCTACGCCCACGTACTGGTGCCCCGTGGGAGTCACCACCACCCGCTCTCTGCAGCAGAGGGTGGTCGGAAGTGGGGCGGGTCAGGCGGGTGAAGGTTCAGGGACAAGAGGCGGTCTGCCTGTCCACCAGCTGCAATACCTGCGAAAGCCAGTTGCAGCTGCAAATGCATTCACCGGGCAGATTCCCAGCCTCACTGACCGCCCAAGCACCACACCCAAGTCCACTCAAACCCCCGCCTGGCCCACCCCCCGCACCGGAAGGGCAGGTGCCCCAGGCTGGCCTCCACCACCAGCCGCAGCAGTCGGTCCGAGTAGAACACAAAGTCTGGGGTGGAGGTCTCCCTGTCCCGGATGATGGTGTGCATGCCGCGGATCTGGAAGTTGGAGGGGATGACCTGCGGGGCTTGTAGGGGGTTGGAGGGGATGGGGTGAGGTGGGGTGGGGTGAAGGATGAGGTGAACTCGACAGATTATGGGGAGAAAACTTGACGTATGGCATGCCCAGCTGCACAGCATCAACTGCCATTGCGCCCCTCAGCTTGCCTCCAGGTTGGGGTAGATGCGGCGGAGGTCGTGCTGCTGCAGCTTCATGCGAATGTGCTCTGTAATCAAATCGATGGCAACCACGTTGTCGCCCCTGCAGCAAGGACGAGGGGCACCCAGCCCAGAGGACATGTTGTGCAAAGAACAACAGCGCACCGAGAGGCCTCTGCGGCCCAGGCAGCGCAGCTTGCCACGCAGACAGTCCACTTGCGCCCTGCTTGCCATTACCAGTGACTGCTGAACACAACGCAACCCCGTCCTTCCGCCCCAAACAAGCCCCTCAGCGGGACTCACGCTGCATCGCAGCGGTGCCAGGGAATGATGATATCCGCAAACTTGCGGGAGGGCGCCACGTACTGGTCGAAGGCGGGCTTCACAAACTTGGTGTACTGCTCAATCACGCCCGCCACGTCCCGCCCCCGCACCGCCACGTCCCGCTGGATCCTGTGGGTTGAGGATAGCAAAGTGACTGCAAGTTGCTGGGATGCCATGGCAGTGCATAGCTGGCACTGTTGCCATGTTCATTTGGCCTTGTTGATCGGCTATCGGCTCGCACAGGTCCCACAGGCAGAGCAACCACGTACCGGCGCGCCAGCCGCACATCGTCGTCCGTGTCCACATACACCTGCACGGGTGGAAGGAACGGAACTGCAGTCAGAGCCGCAGCAGCGGCAGCGACGGTGGCAGCCCTGCACTGCGATGCCAGTCACTTGGCATGGGTACCTCCATCGGCGACACCCCTTCTTAGCCAACGAAAGCACTCCCCGCCATCCCCAACCAGCACCCCCACCTTCATGTTGAGCATCTCCCGGATCTCCTCCATGTGCAGCACCAGGATGCCCTCTATGATCACCACATCCGCTGGGGGCACCTGCGGTATGCAGGCATTGATGGTGCGATAATGGGGTGAGCAGACAGGGTGCGACTGGCAAGGCATCGACCAGCGGGCGACGACACCCACGTGTGGCCAAGCACGCTGCTGCTGAAGGCTGCATCAGCCACAGCCAGCAGCTGCAGCAGCAAGTGACAGCAGCAGCGGCAGCGCACCCGCCGCGTCTCGCTGCTGCGCTGGTGCGTGGTGAAGTCGTACACCGGCACATCCACTATCCGCATCTCCTGCAACAACAGCGCAATAGGTTCAATCAACCCACTGCATTGCAGCACAATGCCTCGCGCTGCGGTGGGCAGCCGGAATGCGTCAAGGTCCCATGGTACATCCAGCAATCAAAGCCACAGTCCCGCAGGCTGCCACCAGCACGTGCCTTATCAATGCGCACACGGATGGGGCACGCCACCCACCTTCAGCTCCCGCAGGCACTTGAGGATGGACGCCTTGTCAAAGGCCTCTGGTGCATCAAAGTTGTAGTCTGCGGTATCAAAGGGAGGCAGGGGGCAGGCTCATGCAGCCTTTCCAGCGGCAGCAGCAGCAGCAGCAGCAGCAGCAGCAGCAGCAGCCGCAGCCGCAGCCGCAGCCGCAGCCGAGCAGCAGAACCATTGCTGCACACATGCAGCTGCACACATGTAGCGAGTACCCCGCAGCTGTGACAATACACCTCACGATGCCCCTCAGCGCCTCACGCTTCACATCCTTCAGCTCCTCCTCCGTCAGGTTGCGGTAGAACGAGTCCTGGCTGAGCATCACCACGCACTGGTCTGCGGCAGCACAGGGTGTGTGACAGCGTGACAGCAGCCAGGGTTGCGATATCAAGCCATGCAGTGGGGCAACAAGACGCGTGCATGTGCGCATGGAAGCAGCACATCGTGCATTGGACAGCATCGACGCACAGCAACACGAGCAGGCAAGCTGTGGCACGACAAGGCGGGCAAGTAGCTCCTCCAGCATCAGAAGCACCCACCGTGTAGTCGCTGGATGATCTGGTCACACACCGTCGTCTTGCCTGCAGCCAGGAAAGTGATCGCAGCGGCCTCAGCGCCCGGGTTCAGCAGCATGGCGAGATCTGCACAAGTGGAGCCGCTAAGGGCCGGCAGTCCCACCTGACGCAGTGCCGCCAGCGACTCCTATAAAGAACGGCTCATTCCTGCGGGGTGCAGAAAGCGTGTTAGGCTGCGGCAGCACTGACTGCACGGCGATTAACGCAGGCTGCGCCGCCAGGCACCTAGCCCGCCTGCCGCCGGCGCCGCGCTGCCGCCTCACCTGTGGCCGCGCCCGGCGCCCCGGTGCGGGCTGCCGCCCGAGCAGATGCTGTCTCCATCGTGCCACGTCTGGCTGAGCTCCCGGGAGAGCCGCAGAGAGCTGGGGCTCCTCCCCGTGCTGACCACCAGCCGAGACAGGTCTCCGCTGCCCGATCGCGAGTTGCCAGGCTGCTGCAGGTGCCAGTCAAACGACATTGCACCAAGGGGGTGGCTCACAGGCGGCCCATGGCCCAAAGCAACTTGGCGGCGCAAGGAGAGACAGCGGCGCTGCTTGCAATTGACGGAGATCGCGATCTCAAAGCGCTGGGAGCTAAAGCAGAGCGGGGCCTGCTCCACATGCGCTGTCCTGCCTGCCGTGCCGCCGCCGGGCGGCATCAACGGCAAGGTGCCCCTCTGCACGTCTTCCCCACCCCAGCGGCATCAACAAGTGCCAGATCAGGGTACATCAAAGAATAATCAAGCAGCAGAGCCACCAGATTAACAAATGAAGCCAGCAAAAGTGCAGTGAGCTGCCGCCCGCCGGCCGGTCGATGCCGTGCTGTGCTGCATTGATGCACAGCGCATGAATGGCACGTTGATAGTTCACCATCTTCAACGCTTAGTGCAGCGGAAACAGGAACTTGGAAATTCACATTTACTTTGCTTTAGGCATAAGCCACCATGGCATGCATGAATCAAATCAGGATGTGCTTTGCGATGAATGTGGTTTCCGGCTGCTTTCACATCCAGGCCATCCAGCCCTCCCACATGCGGGCCAAGTTGTCATCGCTGGTGGCCGCCGCAATCAGCTGCTCCACCTCCTCCGCCACCTCAGACTCTGCTCCTGCTTCTGCCTGTACTGCGCCTGCCTCATCCGCCGCAGCTGCACTCTGGCCCCGCAGCTTGGCTTGGAAGCGCCGCAGCACCGAGGCTGCATACCGCTGCCGCTCGCCTGCCTCCTGCTGCGGCGGGCGCTCTGTGAGCAGCAGGCTGCCGCTCAGCGCTCTGCCGCTGCCACTGGACCTGCCGCTGGGCACAGCAGCTGCGCCTGAAGCGGCAGGCTGGCCGCCTGGCACCGTGCCCGTTTGCCGCTCCACCAGCTGCTGCAGCCCGTGCAAGCTGAAGCCGTGTCGACTCTGCAGGGCCGATGCCTGGTCGCCGGCTTGGGAGGCAAGGCCTTGCAGGCTGGCAGGCAGAGCGGCCAGGCATTGCTGCAGCCGCTCGGCTTGCTCCAGCTGCAAGGAGTGAGCAAGGAAGGGTTGAAGTGGGTCGAACTTCAATTGTGTTCGAAATCTAGGCCAGATCTGGCGGCAGCATGAGCAGCATCAGAAGCATCAGCAGCAATCTAAGTACTTGACTCAGCAACACGTGCACCGCCCCTGGGCCCACCCATCGCACCTGTGGCTGCAGCTCCGTCACAGCTGCGCTGAGCGCGTCGACAACATCAGCCGCTTGCTGCTGCGCCGCCGCCTCGCCCCGCCCGCCCGCCAGCAGCCGATTGCGCACAGGCAGCAGCGCAGCCTGCAGCTGCTGCACCGCCGCTGGCAGCTGGCGTGCACAAGCCGCCGCAGACGCTAGCTGCTCCGCCGCTGCTGCTGCTGCCTTGCCCACCCCGCTGCCATCGTCGTCTGCAGCGGCGGCGGCAAGCTCCGCAGCCCAGCGCTGCGACTGTGCCAGCTGCTCTGACCACTCTGTGGCACCTGCCAGCCGGGGCAGCAGCTGAGCCATGCCTGTCGGCAGCTGCTGGGTAGCTCTGACAAGCGGCAGCGCCGAGGCTGCAAAAGCTGCTGCTGCGCTGCTGCCCGCTTCCTCCGCCGACTGTGCGATGGCTGTAGCTTCCTGCCGGCGCAGCGCCAGCTGCTGCAGCTCCCCAGCGGCCGCAGCAACGCCCCCGTCTGCGGCAGTGTACGCGCCATGCAGCTGCTGCATTTGCTGCAGCAGGGCTGAGTAGCGCTGCCACCCCTCCCGCTGCTCTGCGCTATAGCGATCTGCCCGCTGGGCCCCTGCCGCCGCCGCCTGCTGCTGCTGCTGCTCTGGGCCGGCTGCTGCTGCGTCAGCACTGCGAGACGCCTCTAGCTGCAGCACCGCCTGCGCAACCTCCAACAGATTGGCAGTGTGGGCGGCAGCCGCCGTCAGCCACTGCTGCTGCTGGCCCAGCGCTTGCTGGAGATCACCACCAGCAAACGGCATGGCGGCGGCCACTTCATCGCACAACTGCCGGTTCACAGCTGCCAGCGATCGCTGCCACTGTTGCAGCGGCGCCTCCAAACTGAGCAGCGTGGCAGCACCCGCCTCGAGCTGCTGCAGCACCTGCTGCCTGCTGCTGCACAGCACCCAGCCTGCTACTGCCGCATGCACTGGCGGCAGAGCGGCGCCCGCTGCCGCCGCCGCTGATGCGCTGAGTGTAACGCCGGGCAGCAGGGCAGCTGCTGCTGCTGCCGCCTCTGCCGGCAGAAGCTGCTCGCTGGCCCACTGGCATGCCGCCAGCTCAGCGCAGTGCTGCTGCCGCAGCTGCTGCGCCTGCTGCAGCGCCAACCCTGAGACATACTGCACAGCATCGACGGCAGCCAGCGCCCCGCTGGCATCGGCTGCCGCCGCCAGCAGCACCGCCAGCTGCCGCCAGCTGAGGCTGGTGCCAGCCGCTTGGCTGCTAATGCCGCCCTCCCACTCATCAGACCTCTGACTCAGGCTGCTGCCGGCGCCCGGCTGAGACAGCTGCGGCTGGCTGCCAGCTGGGGAGGCGCCCTCAAAGTCAGGGGCACCTGCTGGCTCCAGAGACTCCAGCAAGTCGCCTGCTTCATGTTGGGAGGGTTGCAGGGAAGTGTTAGGGTAGTTCAGGGTTTGGACGTGCCATGCGGCCGCAAGTGCCCCACTGCCACAATGGGCGCCTCACAAGGTGCGCATTCAGCCATATCCCCTACACACAGACAGACACCCACGATATATAAACCTAACGCTAGCGCACCTGTGACGGCCAGGCTTTCATCAAAGTCCAGGAATGGCACGAGCTCAGCTGTGCCGGCTGGCTGCTGGTCGGCTCCAGCAGGGCTGCCCACAGACCCCAGTTCATCCTCCAAGCTGCCAAGCAGCTCGCCAGCACCTGGCAGTTCGTGATCAAATGCTGTGAACGGCACCAGTTCGGGTGCTGCACTGCCTGCAGAGCCCGTGGCGCCGCCCGCTGCCTGGGCTGCCACAGCCGCTTCCAGGCCTGCCCGGCGGGCCAGGCTGGGTGCCGCCGCACGCAGCTGCTGCGCTGTGGCTGCCAACGCGGCGGCCAGCGACGGCAGCAGGTGCTGCTCGGCCTCTGCTGCAATTGCTGTTGCCAGCACAGCGCTGCACTGCTGCCATAGGGAGTTGCTGGTCGCGGCTGCGACGCTGCCTGCTGCTGGGCTGTCTGGTGCAGCCTGCTCCCCCTCCTCAGCTGCATCCTCCACAGCCTCCTCCAAGCCCTGCCAAACAGCCACGGCCGCCCCAGCCAGCAGCAGCTGCAGCTGCGCCAATGAGGGCTGCTGCTCGGCCGGCAGCAGCAGCTGTGCCGCTGCTTGCTCCCGCTGCAGACACTGCAGTAGCGCACTCAGCGGCGGGTGCTGCCCAGCTGCCTCCAGTAGAGGCTGCATGGCTGCCGCTGCCGCCGCCTCCTCGACATCTGCTGTCACCCCCAGCTGCTCACCTGCGCTTGCGACTGCAGCCGACACCTCGCCTGCCGCCTGCTCCGAGTGCAGCAGTGCCAGCAGCTGTGGCAGCAGAAGCTGCGCCTCGGCCGCTGCCGTGCTCAGGCTGTCGACCGCCTGCACCGCCTGGGCCAGCCAGCCCAGCATGTTGCTGCCATCTGGCGCGCTGAACAGCTCCTCTGAGGTGGCATCACGCACTGCAACTGCCACACTGGCATAGCCCAGGACCATCCGCTGCACGCCCTCCAGCACAGCAGGCGCATCGTCTGCCGCTACGCCCGCCTCCTCCTCCCCATCTGCGCCGCCCACCCGCTGCAGCTGCTGCACGGCAGCCGCCTGCTCCTCGCTGAGAGCTGCAAACGCGAGCGCCAGAGCGGCTGCGCTGCTCTCTGCAGCCTGGCCGCCACCAGCCGCAGCTGCCCAGCAGCCGTCTGCGGCCTCGAGCAGGCGCTGCTTTGCATCGTCTGCGGCAAGTGCCAAATCAACTCGTTCTAGCTGCAGGGCTGCCGCTGTGCTGTACAGCTGCTCAGCCAGGCCAGCGGCTGCCGTTGCAGCGGCTGCAACCGGCCGCCAGGCCGCCAGCACAGTGGCTGGGTCAGGCAGCCTCGGCGCAAGTTGAGCTGCCCGCTCAAAACCCTGCAAGCGGTGGGTGGAGTGTACATGGCATGGGCGGTCAGCGCAACGCAAACTGCGCACGCAGGATGCACGGCTTGCTTGTTAGAGCTTACCTGCCCAGCATTGATACATCAACACGTGTGCATCACCAGCCAAGCTTGCCAACCCCAACTTGCCTGGGGCACAGGCAGCTCCATGGCAGCTTGGAAGGCCGCCAGCCAGTGGGCATGCTGGCTGGTGCCGGCGTAACGAGGCCCGCCCAGCAGGCACGCCGCCGCCGCGCCAAAATCCTGCAGCGCAGCTGCCAGCTGCGCGGCCGCGGCGGCTCGTTCGTGCAGCAGCTGCTGGCCCTGGCTGTCCACAGCTGCTGCATGGAGCAGCAGGCTGGCAGACAGAGGTGCCTGGGAGGGCAGCATGCCCAGCGCGCTGTGCAGTAGGCTGCCGGTGCCGACATCGCTGCTGCCGCCGCTTGCCGAGGATACAAGCAACAGCGGGGGGGCTGCACCTGCTGCCGCGGCCGCTACGGGGTCCCAGGCGGGAGCGCCAATCAGCAACGCAGCTGGAGGGTTGCCCAGCAGCAGCGGCAGGAGTGCCTCGTGCCGCTGCTGCCATGCCTGCACAGCATGGGCAGCATGAGGAAGGTGAGTAGGTTGAGAGCCTACTGCTGTGGGCGTTCTGCGTTCATGCATGCCATGGAGGCAGTCTGAAAGCGGCAGTAGATATGGCAAGCGTGTCAGAAAGGCAAACAGTTTGGCCATCGCCCCTGCCCCACCTGGCACTCTTGAAGGGCCGCCAACACCTGCGCCGCCACCGGCTCTGCCTCCGCCAGCACAGCGGCCAGTGCAGCGCGGCCCTGCTGCTCCTGCCCTGCCAGCTGCTGCTCCTGAGCAGCGGCCGTGTCGAGCGTGGCACTGCAGCGCTGCAGCAGGGCGTGCGACTCAGCAGCTGAAGCGGCGGTGCGTGCCACTGCAAGGAACTGCCGCACATAGCCGGCCAGCGCGGCATTGGCGGCGGACAGCGCGTTGCCTGCCGCGCCTGCTGCGGATGCCAGCTCAGCGGCGGCGCCAGCGTGGCGCAGGGCAAACAGCTGCAGCGCCACCGCCCAGGTGAAGGCCTGCAGGTCCGGAGGAGGGAAGTGCAGTTTGCCTGGGCTGTTGTGAGAGTTGGATCGATCGCAGAGCGAGTGACAAGCCCATTCGAGCGTGCGGCAATGCTGTAGGCACGGTGAGGTGAACTGTACAGCGCTGGTAGGGCAAGCAGCGGCTTTGCAGGCCCACCTTGCTGGCCGCCTTGGCCGCCGCCTCTGCGTCCCAGTCCACTCCAGCGTCCCGTAGGGCAGCCTCCAGCAGGGCAGCCAGCTGGGCTGCATTGGCACGCAGCGTTCGCAGCGTGCGCTCACATCCCAGCCGGAAGCGTCCCTCGGGGCCTGTGGGTGAGGGGGCAGGGGATGGAAGGGTGTGGCGTGGGTCTGGTGCAGGCGGTAGCTGCCATGGGAGATTCCTCACGAGCTACACGGCGAGCGCCTCTGTGCTTCAGCACTCTTTGCAAACGCCATGGCGCAGGATACGCCAGCGCTAAGTACGCACCCGCAATGCCCAAGGCCTCCACCAGCGTTTGGGTGAGGCGGAAGGGCACCACCTCCGGCACCTTGAGCTGGAGGCCCCTGCACAGGGGAAACAGCAAGAGAGCCACGCATGGTGTGGCTGCAAGCCGGCCGCGCATGTACTGATGTCACTGCAGATGCCGCAGACACGCTAGCAGTAGGCAAGCCGGCATTGCGCCTCCCACAGCCTCCTGGCTCAGACCAGCTGGCGCCAACACCAACCACACCACGCCACCCACCTTTCAAAGATGATGCTAAAGTCAATGTGCACCAAGTGGCCGCCGCGGCTGTGCAGCAGCATGTTGTCCAGGTGGCGGTCGCCAAGACCCAGCAGGTGGCCCACCTGCAGCGCGGCCGGGAGAGGAAGCGGGGGCGTGAGAGGAGTGGTCCCCGCCACTGACTGGTCGCGGCGCCGCCAGGTGGGCGGCATGGGGAGCACGGGGATCCCGCGTGACGAGTGGCGCGCGCCATCCGCGGCGCGTTAACCCACGTCTGTAAAAGAGCACCGCAGGCAGCCTGTTCACGCCATAGAGACGCCGCCCGCGACCCGACCCTTCCCAACGACGCTGCCCGCGGCGCCACGCCATGTGAGTGGAATGCGCGCCATCTACGCGTTGTGGTTTGACTGTTTGGAGGCTTCCCAGGCCAGGCCTCCGCGTTCGCCGGAGCGAGCGGCAGGGGTTCCCTCTGGCAACGCCCAGCCGGGGCGGAGAGGCATGGTGAAGAACTAGTGGACCAGACGCAACGGCGTAGGGAGTGTGCGCCAGCCAGAAATCGCACCGCCGCCGCCGCTGCCGCCGCCAGCCGTTGGCCGTCTCCAACAGCGGCAGGGGATAAGAGCAGGCCTGGGCACCCAGGCAACCTGCCATGTTGGCGTTGCAATGTGATGGCAACATGCTGCTTTTTCCTCTGGAAACAGCGGCACTGCCAGGGGCAGCGCCGCGGCCGCCAGCGGCACGCTCTAAACTTTTTTGCTGCGGTGCCCGTCGTTCAGGGCGCTGCTGGAGAGCTTTCGGCGCGCCGACCTGAAGGCGCAGGCCTCTTTCAAGGACCACAAGCTAGATGAGCAGACGGAGAAGACGCTGTTCGAGTCGGTGGGCGTCGGCCTGAAGAAGGGCTCCCTCAAAATCTCAACAGCGGTGACCGATGGCGCCGAGAAAATCGGCGACTTCTTCATGTGAGGCCCTCTGCCTGGGCAGCTGCTGCCAGATTTTATGTGTTATAGTCGAGCTTGTTGCGAAGTGCTGTGCGCAGTTGTTGCTAGGGTTGGCAGCAGCACAGCCGGCAGCAGCGCTCTAGTGCAGCTGCTGATGGCCGAGCACAAGCCGCCAACCGCTCCGCCTGCTTCCCCCCTGCCCCCGCTTACCGTATCTGCAGTCAGCTGGCCAGCTTTGGCAGCAGAAAGGGGGTGCCGCCGCCCAACCTGCCGCCGGATGTGGTGCCGCACAGCGACAGCAGCGACAGCATGCAGGTAACTGGCTGCCTTCAGGCCTGGAGCTCCACCAGACTGACCTGCTGAGCGGCGGGATTGTTGTCACGCAGCTTGCCGGGTGGTGGGTGTTCCCTCCTGCTTCGCCTGCCGCTGCTCATTTCCTGCTCAGCTGCTGCTGCTGTTCGCCTCTCTCTCGGCATGCGCAGGCTCCCAGCACGGTAGAGGGCAGCGAGCCCAGCGGCGTGCAGCGCAGCGCGCTGTCAGGCGTGTACCGAGTGGACTACCAGGTGTGTGCTGCTGAGGGCTGGTTCTGGCTGACCCTTCCAATACCAGCTGGAAGAGCGGCAGATGCGCGGCTGTTAAAAGCAGGCTGATGTGGAGGTCGGTGACACACCTCACCCACCCGCTGGCGCTCTTTGTGCCGCCGCCGCTGGCTTGCCCAGCCCCGCCCACCCCTCACCCATGTACCCCTCCCTCTTCATGACCTCCCTCCCCGCAGAAGTACCCCATCAGCGGCTACATCCGGCTGCCGGCGGCGCTGCAGCCGTTTGTGAACCTGCCCATCATGGACCACGTGGTGGTGGTGGCCAAGCCCACCGGCGACATCAGCGGCGGGCTGGAGCACTATCGAGAGGTGGGATAGCAGATTGCGGTCATGTGTTGTGGGTAGTGGGGCCATGTCCAAGTGCGACATCGGCCGCGGCCTGGAGCACTACCGAGAGGTGCAAGGGCGAAACCGTGCTTCTTCATCTGTGTTTGGTATCGTTTGGAACAGGGCAGTGGCCAGTGGCCAGGCCGAGTGGCGACATCAGTGGCGGGCTGGAGCGCTACCAAGAGGTGCGCCTGCTGCGGCGTGCTGTTGGGCTTTGACGCACCCAAGCTGGTGGAGCAGTGGGGAGCAGGGGCGGTGGCAGAGCGGCCGCCCCAACCCAGCAATAGCTCAGCATGTGCCCTTTGCAAGTTGCTGGCCTCCCTGATGCCGCTGCTGCCCTCGCAGGCCCTGTCCAAGGACGAGCGGCGGGGCGCGCCCATCTTTGCGGTGATTGACCAGCCAGACAAGCACATCAAGGACAAGGGGTACCTGTGGATCGAGGTGGGCCCACTTATTTATCTGTGGGCACTAGTTGGGGTGCATTCTGCGGGGATCATGCTGCTCTGAGGCAATGAGTGGATGGCAGTGGTGCGCTCTTGCAGGCCACAGGCCGCTTTCGCCAACCAACCCTGCTGTGCGGCGCAGATTCCGCTCTCCGACATCTTCAAGCTGAATGTGGGCGACATGAAGTCGGTTGACGACTACATGAAGGTGGGATGGTGCTGCCGTGCGGCGGAGTTGGTGTTGTGCATCATCTGCTGCGCAAACACGACAGCGCCGGCCTGCTGTTGCTGCTGCCCCAGTCAGATGTGCATTGCTACCCGTCAGCAGCATAGCTGGGGTGCAGGCGGCAGGCAGCTGGAAACTCGTCCGCTGCTCGACTCCGCGCTTGACGCAGGTGCTGAGCAAGAAGGGGCGGTGGAACTACAAGGACCGGCAGAAGAAGTGAGGCGGAGGGGGCCGGCTCAGCAGTACGGCGTGCAGCCTTCTTGTCTGAGGATGAAGCATGCGCCACATCCAGCGTGCTGGCTTGCAACTCGGGCTGCATGGTGAGCATCCTCATAACCACGACTGCTTCTTATTCCTGCCCGCAGGTTTGCGGCGGGCTGCACGTGCGAGTACGTGCCCCTCAAGCTGGGGGACAAGGAGATGGTGGACACGCTCTGGCCGCTGTACAAAAAGTGAGTGGGGAAGCCATCTGTGCATGCAACAAAGCGGGGGCTCTAGGTCTCCAGCCACAATGCTCGAGGCGGGCCCATCATCTCCCCTTTGCTGAGCCACCTCTGCCGCTGTGTTCATGGGAGCACACAAGCTCAGCCAGCAGCAGCACTGGCAAACTGGGGAGAAGTCCAACCGCCTCCCATCTCCCATCCCGTTCACGCTGCAGCACGGGCGAGCGCAACGGCTTCACTGTGCTGACTGAGGCGGAGTTTTACGACTTCCACCTCACCACGCCCGACCTCACAGTCATGCTGATGCGGGTGCGTGCGTCCTGGTCCTGGCACTCCATGCCTGTGCATGTGTGCTGTTGGCCAAGCCCCTTTGCAGCTGGGTTGATGCATAGCCGTGCCTTATCAGCCGCGGCTAATAATGCCAGCTGGGCAGCAACTGCAGCAGCAGCAGCAGCAAGCGCGGTGCTGCAAACCGCCTCTGTGAGCACGCTGCCCTCCGCAGGACAAGGACGACGGGCGCATCATCACTTTCTGCACCGGCGTGCGGGCGGGCGACACACTCATGCCCATGTGGTGCGCACTGCTGCCCTGTGCTCAGCCAGGCACTGCTCCACTACTGTGGCAGCTGTAGACATCAGCTAGTGTGGCCAGATTGCAGTGGTGGGCTGCATTCGAAGCCAGCCTTGCAGCCTATCTAGTTTCCAGGCAGCAAATGCCGATTGCTTGCCTCCGCCTCTCCCAGGTGCGGCACGGACTACGAAAACGAGAAGAGCCGCTCCTGCTCCACCTACTTCAACATGCTGTACGAGGTGCGGGCGCTTTGTGTGGCGGCCACCCGCATCTTTTGCACACAGGCCGCAGGGTGTCATGAGCAGGCGAGCGCAGCAGCTGAGCGCAGCAGGCAGGCGGCAGGCAGGCGGCGGCGCCACACTTGAAGGCGCAGCCGTATTGCCAACCCTCACTGCGCGCCACAGCCCCACTTGGCTGCCCTCCCTCGGTCCCCTCCCTTGCTCAATTGCAGTACGTGAAAATCGGCATCGCCGACCCCGCTATCAACTGGATCGACCTGGGCGCCTCGCGCCGCTCCGCTAAGACCGCCATTGGCTTCACGGGCTACCCCGTCAGCATCTACATCCGCTGCAAGAACAGCGTGCAGGAGGCGCTGTACAGCCAGATGATGGCCATCTACTTCAAGGCAAGAGAGGCGGGGGCGACAGCCTGCTTCATTTGCCTGCTTTGAGGCATTGCGGGGCCCCGGGGTGATGGCTGGCAAGCAGTTCGCTGCCCGCACTCCTTGCTGCCTCAAGGCTGCTGCCCATCCTCACCCAACTAATTCCCCGACCATGCATGGCATCCTTTGTTTGCCGCAGAAGGACGAGCTGATCAACGACCCATGAAGCCATGACAGGCAGCATTCAATGGCACAGCCCTGAAGGCAAGCCAGACATTGCTGCTGGCTGGTGCCCGGGGCTTGCGCACAGCCGCCTTGCTAACACACTGGTCAATGGTATGTTGTTGTACACTCTTTTCGCGTATTCCGACTTGCTATGGGAACTGTCGGCAACATGCACCCTGTCCCTCCAAACTGCCCCTCTACATCAGCTCTCTTGTCCCCTTGTCAATTTGACCGTCTCGCTCCCACCGCATGTCTTTTCTCTCTGTGCAACCGCACACGAGCCTGTAAGTGTGCCCTGGGCCGAAGTACCGTGCGCCGCGTAGAAGCAGCTGTGAAGCAGTAGCAATCACAGCGCCAACAAGAGTCGCTCACAGCACATCCGGAGTCAAGAGGCACCCCCTACCAGCAGGATCCCCCACCATTTCAAGGCCACTGACGAGATACCACAACCGCAGCTTCAATCCCAAATCACCCGACCTAAGCTCACCACGCTCATGGCGGCTTCCGAGGAGGCAAACAAATCACGAGCTACTTCCACCCCAAAAAACTCGACAAGCCGAGCTCACCTCGCTCGTGGCCGCCGCCGAGGAGGCAAACAAATCACGAGCTACTTCCACCCCAAATCACTCGACAAGCCGAGCTCACCACGCTCGTGGCCGCCGCCGAGGAGGCAAAGCTGCGCTGGCGTGCCCACCAGTCCGCCGCGCCTCCAGCCCCCAGCCACAGCTCACGCCACAGCAGCTGGCGGTCCACTGCAAGAACAAAAGAAGCGGGGCAGGATGGGTGTGGCTCGATTGAGCAGCACAGCTTCGACCAGGCCTTGTTGCTATGCAACATGGTGACTTTTTTGTCCCCCTCCAATCACCACATGCCCACTCAATGCCCTTCTGCGGCGCTCACCGGACTGCTGCATGCTGCGCAGCACGCGGACGAGCTTGGGCAAGGGCCAGGTGTGGCGAGGGGAGGCGGGGTCAATGCCCGCCTCCTGCAGGCAGGGCAGGAAGGCTCGCATTGCATGCTAAGTGGCTCGCTGTGTCTCATGCCCCCAGTCAGCACTTGCCTCAAGAGGCAACAGACGGAGAACAGGGCGGCAATACTTGCAAAATGCAGGCAAATAGGAAGCCCACCTTGAGTTTGGTATAGAACAGGTCAATGGGTCGTAGTTGCTGCTGCTGTTGCTGTGCCATTGCCGGCCGCTGCCTTGCCGCAGCTGCCGCCGCCACCCCAACCGCCCTCGCCGCGACAAGCACCCTCCCGCCGCGGGCTGCCTGGGCACCTGACACGCCTGCCGGCTGCTTCTGCGGCTGCTGCTGCGCTGCAGAGGTGGCCGCCGCAGCAGCCAGCCAGCGCTGTCGCTGCGCACGAGCCTGCTGCCATCCAGTATACAGCTCGTACAGCGGCACGGCGCCCTCCACCCACTGTTAGGGGACATTGGTCAGGTAGGCAACTTGGTCAGGCAGGCTGTTAGGTCAGTCGACTGGCAACCTTGCTTGCCAGCCTGATGCATCACAAGCCATTGCAGGCTACAACCTGTGCAACAACTACTGACAACAAACAGACCGTACCCCTTCTAACACACAACACTGGGTCACACCTGCACGAGGCCCAGCCGGCTGCCCAGTGGAGTGATCTCAAAGCAGTGCACCGCCAGATCAGCACCGACGCCACCACCACTACCGGCACAGCTGGCGCCAGGGGCTTGCAGCGCGGCGTTGCAGGCGCGCAGCATGTGCATGAGGCGGGCATCTGCTCGCAGGTCCTCCCGGCCCTGCAAAGAGTGGAGGGATCAGGAGCAGGGCAGTGTTATAACCCCTGGAGGGCAGTGTAGTTAGCCCTCCCGGCCTTGCGAAGAGTGGAGAGATGAGGACAAGGGCAGTGTGGTCAGCCAGCCATGCGGACCGGACAACTCCCCGGTTGGTCCTTAGCCAGCGCACCCAGAAAGCATGTGGCACCAGACACTCAGCCAGCCGTCATCCAGCCACCAACCCACCGGTCGTTCCCTACACAAGCCATGCAGCGCACCTTCAGCAGGAAAGCATGCTCCTGGCCATCGCTCCCCAGAAAAAGCAGGCGCTTGGGCCGCGTCTTAGTGGCCAGCACCGCCACTTCAGAGGCCACCCCAGCCAGCTGCGGCACGCCAGCAGGGCCAGGAGCGGCGCCTGGAATGGGGATGTGGGTGTCACACAGGCTGGCCAGCGCCGGTGCCACGTCAGCAAGTGCCAGCTGCCGCTGCCGCAGCGCTGCGCCCATCTCTGAGGCGGCTGCCCGAAGCAGCACCACTGCCTCTGGCCGCTGCTGGCTGCCAGGTCCGCTGGCCCCAGCTGGCACCTGCTCTCCTAGCTGCTGCACCAGTTGACGCAGCTTGGGCAGCTGCTGCTGCTGGAAGCGGCGTTCGTGCGGGGTCTCTGGTGCCGCCGCCACAGCCGCCTCAAGCTGCTGCTGCAGGCACAGCAGCACAGGCGCCAAGGCGGCGAAGCATGCGGCGCCATCGTCCTCGCCTGCTGCTGCCTCCCCTGCCTCGCGCTGCTGCTGCTGCTTCTGCTGCTGCAGGCGCCTAGCGACCGTTGCTGCCGCTTCCTGCAGCACAGTGTGCCAGTGCTCCTCTGGCAGAACCGCCAGCCTGGCGGCTTCGCCCGTCAGCACGGACAGCTGCTGCGACAGCTGCGGCTGCTGCTGCCTGAGAGAGCTCAACAGTTGCTGCAGGGCTGCGGCAGCTGCGCTCGAGGCGTCTGCCGCCACCAGGGCTGGCAGAAGCACTTGGAAGGGTGCTGCAGCTGCAATGTGCAGCAAAAGGCTCAAAGCTGGTTGCCGTGAGGCTGCATCGCCAGCCGGGGCAGACACATGCGACAGCAGGTGCGGCACCACCGGCAGCCAAATGCCAGCTGGCACTGCGGCCAGCTGCGCTGCTGCGTCTGCTGGCAGGCTGCTGCCTGGCTGAGACAGCTGCTGCAGCACGCTCAGCAGGATGGACAGCGCAGCATACCCAGATGTGGATACCTCGCTGCCATGGCTGCTGGCGCCGGTCAAGGCGAGGGCCCGGCAGCTTGCTGTGAAGGCTGCTGCGCCCACTACTGAGGCTGCTCCGCCGCCTCCAGACAGCTGCTGCTGCTGCTGCTGCAAGCCAGTCAACCAAGCAGCCAAATGCCACCAGCTGCTGGCTGCGCCCGGCACGGCTGCAACTGCCAGCTTGAGTGCTGCATACTCTGCTGCATGTGACAGCTGGCACTCAGGCTGCCCTGCCAGCAGCTGTTGCTCCAGTGCTGCAACAGCGGCTGTGCCGCCGGCGTCAAGGGCTGGCAGCTGGCAGGGTTGAAGCAGGCCAGCCAGCTCTGCTGCTGATAAGGCCACCTGCGGGCCTGCCTGCTGCACCTGCCGCGACATCAGCAGCTGGGCGGCTGCTGGCGCAACCACACGTGCTGCTGCTGCATCGCTGCTGCGCGCCGCCAGCAGCAGCTGCCAGGCCTGCGCGCTGCTGGCTTCCGCAGGGTGTGCTTGCAGGCGCAGCAGGCTCAGCATGAGATGAGCGTTTCTGCTGCCGCCGCTGGCGCACTCCGCTGGCAGTAGAACCTCTGCCCGAGCAAGCAGACGTTGCGCGCAGGCGGTGTTGTCGGCAGCTGTAGCCGCCTGCGCCGCAGCTAGCAGAAGCGGCTGCCGCTGCTCTCCTGCAAAGGCTGCTTTGCTGAGCAGCTGCAGCAGGGTGGGGAGCTGTTGTGGGCTGCATGGCGCTGCTGCGTCAGGCGCGTGCCAGGCGCAAAAGGCCGCTTCCTGCCCCAGCTTGCCGCCACCAAGGCTGTCCGCGACTGCATCAAGCAGCTGCTCTGCAGGCAGCTGCAGCTGGAGCCGCATCCGCTGCTGCATCTGGTCGCCACGCCCAGCTGCCGCAACTAGCTCCGCCAAGTGTGCAGCTGCTGCTGGAAGTGGCGCGCTGTTGGCTGGAGCAGAGGGGTCAAAGGCTGCCAGCTGCAGCTGCAGCAGCAACGGACCCTCGCTGGAGCTGCCACCAGCTGGTGCCTGCTCGCCCACAGCCTCCCAGCTGGCCAGCTGCAGGCAGCGAGCCGCAGCCTCCCGGGGCAGCCTGCTGCCAAGCTTGCCCTGCGCAGGTTGGAAGAAATACGCACCGACATTTGCAGTCAGACGGGCTAGAGTTCCAGCTTGCTCAACCTGCTGTTTGCATGCACCAGCCCTGCAGCAGTGTTATACATTCTGCCAGCCCCAGCTCCTGCTCACCTGCAGCCATGACGCCAGGCCCTCGCTGTCTCCAACTGCTGCGTATGCTTCGGCTGCCAGGCGAGCCAGCACCGCCGCCGGCACGCACTGCATGCCAGGCTGGGCCTCCGGGCCAAACAGCCCCATGTACTGCTGAGCTGCTGCCTCGTACCGCCCGGCCGCCTGCTGCTGCGCCGCGGCCAGCCAGTCCCAGGCCGCCGCTGCTGCTGCTGCCTCAGACGTGTCAGCATCATCACTGCTGGCTGGGCCTGCCTCCGGCCCTGCCCTCGCCAGCCCCTGCAGCCGCAGCAGCAGCGGCTGGAAGGCTTGCCTGCAAAAGGCCTGCAGCCCTGCGATCGCATCTGCATCCCCTAGCGCACAGAGGGCTGATGCTGCAGTCGCGGCCACATCTGCCACCTTGGCTGCTGCTGACTGCAGCTGCTGCCTGCTGAGCTGGCGGCCATGGGCCGCTGCAGCAGGGGAGCCGGGCTCGGCCTGTGCACCCAGCTGCTGCCGCAGAGCCACATCAGGGCTGCCGCGCGTGGCGGCGAGAAGCGCTGCTGCTGGGTTAGCTGCCTCACTGCCTGCCGGCTGGCCAGCAGACAGGCGCCGCTCTTGCTTGCCAGCCAGGGGCGTCTCTGGAGGCACCGGGGAAGCCTCCTGCCTAGGCGCTGCTGCTGCTGTCTGAGCGGTGGCGTCGCTGCCGGTGCCGCCAGCTGGTGTGCTGGCAGCTGGCAAGAGGGCTGCCACCTGCTGCCGCAGGTCTTGGAGGCGCCGCAGGGCATGGTAGGCTGCCAGCTCGTGCAGGCCAGCAGCGGCTGCTGCCCTGGCAAGGGGCAGGCGCAGGCGGGCTAACCAGGCCTCGCACACCTGCAGGCAGTGAGGGCGAACATTTGCAGCGATATGTTGGTATAGTGTCAGAAGGGTGAGCACGGCCAAGCATCCAGTGTAGGTCGCCCTGCTCCGGGTCTTGGATGGAACAGAGCCAGGGCAGCGCACCTTGGCATTGGCTGCGAAGAAGGTTGCAGCAGGTTGGGGTGCCTCTGCCCTGCTGCTGCCACCGCCTGCCGCTGCGCAGCTCACACCCTGCTCCAGTGCGTGCACAAAAAGCAGCAGCAGCATGGCTGCTTGCTGCCTTCCAGCAGGCACACTGGCGGGGCTTCCGTTTCCTGCTCCGTCCTGCTGCAAGCGGCTGGCTGCTGCTTGCACAGCGCGCTCCAGAGCAGCAAGCGTCTGCGCCGGGCCGCCATGGTGTGTGCGCAGCCGGACGGCGACCAGGTGCTTGGCTGCCTCCTGCACCGCCCACCAAGCGGCTTGAGGCAGGCAGCTGGGCAGGTGCCTGCATGTACAATGGGGGAAAGCACCGAAAAGTTGCGGGCGCATCAGCATCAACCAGATGCCAGGCCTTTTTTTGCAATGGGCTGTGGTGCCGTGCGTGCAAGGTGTGACCACAGCACCCGGCAACTATGTATGTACCGCGCTCACCAGGCCAGAGGGCCGAGCGCTGGGAAGCTGCCCTGCTCTCCAGAAGGCGCCACCGCACGCATGCTGTGCAACATGCGCGGCAGCCACTGCTGCAGCGGCGGCGCCGCCTGTTCGCCAGCGGCTGTTAGCACCGCTGTCGGGCCGTCGCTGCCCTCCAGGAAGTCAAGCCATTGCCGCAGCTGTGCAGGCCTGAAGCCAAGGTGCTGCTGCTGTAGAGCCACCTTGACAGCCTCTCCAGCTGTGCCTATGCTGCTGACAGTGCTGCTGGGGGCCGCAGCCGACGCACCACTGAGCGCAAGCGGGGCCGCAGCGGCCACAAGCAGCTGCTCCGCTGCGGCAGCGGTGGGTGGATGGAGGTCTGACGAGTGCAGCAGGGCTGCTCGGAACACAGCTGCAGCCGCCGATGCGTCGCTCAGCAGCAAGCTGCTGCCAAGAGTCCCGTCCACCCATGCCCGTACAGCCGTCAAGGCAGCTGCCCTGACATCTGCCTGCTGCGCCTCGCAGCGCGCGATTGCGGCCTGCAGAGCTGCTGCCGCCGCTTCCCTGCAGCTGGGAGTGGTGCCGGGCTGCTCCACAGCCGCTGCTACAGGCCAAGCGGCGGCTTGCTGCAGCCACTGCAACGCATGCAGCAGCACTGGCTCTGGTGCTGCAGCATGCTGGCCCAGCAGGCTCGCCAGCAAGGCCAGTGTCTCCTGCTGCATGCTGGCTGCCGCCTGCTGGCTGCTGTCGACAAGACGCTGTGCAGCAGCCTGCAGCAATGCCAGCAGCGCCAGCCACAGGCGGTGCGGCGCCTGATCTGGCTGGCCTGCTGGAGCAGCCGCCAGGGGTGTGCCCGGCTGTGCCAGCGGCAGCAGCTGCTGCCACACCGCAGTCAGCGAGGCGATGGGCAGCTGGCCGACTGCAGCCTGCAACAGTTGCAGGTCAAATCGTAGGGCTGTTGCTGCCGCAGCTGCCGCGCTTGCCGCTGCGGCGCCTGGCGATGGCTCGTCTGCTGCGCCTGCTTGTTTGCTGCTTTCAGTGCTGCGCAGCTGGGCTGCCTGCACCTCAACATCAGCCAGCAGGGCCTCTGCTGCAGCGGGCGAGTGCTGCAGCAAGAGGACCAGCAACTGTGCCGTCTGCAGCACCACTTCCCTGCTGCCATAGCTGCGCAGCTCCAACAGCCAGCCGCCGCCCGCCGGCAGCAGCAGCTCGGCTGCTGGTGGGAGCAGAATGGGCTGTGCGGCCAGCATCTGCAGCCAGCTGCGCAGCGCGCCCAGCAGGGCCAGCACAGCAGCCGGCTGCGCCAGCACGCCTGCCAGGCCTGCTGCGCATGCTGCGTACGCTGCCACGCCGCCAAACAGCTGCTGTACGCCGTCCGCCTGCTGTGTAGCAGCTGAGGTGGCCGGCGCTGCACCCATCTGCTCGTCTGCTTGCTGCGGCTGCGCCTGCAGCAGCTGCCCTGTGGACGCTGTCTCATCTGCTGGCTCAGCAATGATGAGCTGCTGCAACGTGGTAGCCGCCTCCTCGCCGGCAGCGGCTGCCTGCTCACCGCCCGCCTGATGTGGCTCAGGCTGCCTGCTGCCGCGATCATCACTGCTGCCGCCAGCCGCTGCTGCTGCTGCAGCTGCTGGAGCGAGGGCAGCCAGCCGAGCCACATGGCCGGACAGCTCAACAACCAGTGCACCGGGTGCCACTGCAGGGCTGCCCGGCGCCACTCCCGCTGCTGCAGCTGCATCGGCAGCGGCAGCTGCGGCTTGCACTGCCTGCCGCAGGATGCCCAGCAGTGCGGCAAAGTGCTGGTGGGACCTGGGCAGCCGGGACGCCGCAGCCGCATCCAGCAGCGGCAGTACGCACGCCGCCAAAGCCAGCACCTGCCGCACGCTGTTGGTCGCATCTGTGGCTGCAGCGGATGCGCCTGCGCCCGGACCAGCCTGTGGCGCTGCTGCTGCAGCCTGTAAAGAGCTTGCCGCAGCTGCGGCCTTGTCCGCAAAGCGCTGCATGTCGGACAGCAGGCTGCCCAGCAGGGAAGCCAGAAAGCCGGGCTGCTCCTGCCGCCGCTGGGCGCCCACCAACGCAGCCAGCAGGCGGCTGAGCGCTGGCCTGCAATGCAGGGAGGAAAGGAGTGGTGCTGCCAAGCATTCGGCACTTGCACAACAGCAACCCATGCTCCGGCCTGCAGGTGTGTCTCCTTGCATCATGAAACAGCTTGCATGATTGCATGCATTATCAGAATCAGGTAAGAGTAGCCCAGCCCACTTGCCTGGCAGCATCCGGCAGAGCTGGCTCCAGCGCCCACCCCAGAAGCAGGTCTGTGAGGTCGCGGCAGCGCGCCCTGCGACAGGCAAAACCACAGCAGGCAGCAGCACGGCGGATGGTAAGTAAGCAAGAGGGTGCGTTTGCATGCTGCACACAACAGTGCATTGCGGATAACATGCGGCAGCCCTGTGGTGTAGCGGTGCATTTCAGCTCACTTGAGTGCGTGCGGGTGGCGCGCCGCCTGCTGCAGGGTGGCCAGTAGCGCCGGGACGGCGGGCGGGGGAGTCCCCTCATCTTCCAACAGCGCTTGGCAGGCGCCCAGCACTGCGTTTGCATACCGCGCCAGCGTGACGGCATCCACGCCTGTGCAAACAAGGGGTAGGGGGCAAGAAGAGTTTGTTGGTTACGGACTGGTCAGGAGGGCCTGGGTAGTGCACGCTGATCGCAAGATGAGCGGTGCCCAGTCTGCAGTTAACAACACTATACTGAGGCATGCCACAGCCATGCAAATGGACCCTCACCTGCCAGGCAGTCCCGTACAGCCAGCAGTGCGGCAGACAGCTGGTGGGAGGTCAGCACATGGCCACCCGGCGTTGCCCGCCGCTGCAGCACCGGCAGCAGCCAGTCGAACAGCAGCCCTCCGGCTGAACTGGCTGAGGCTGTGGGGGCAGCAGTGCCCTCCCGCTGCGCCGCAGCTGCGGCAGCGGCCTGCGCGGTCAGTGCCCCGATCGCGCCCACAGCCGGGGCAGCAGCTGCTGTGACAGCTGAGGAAGGGTCCTCCCACAGCAGGCTCAGCAGGCGCGGCCACAGCACCGGCAGCTGCTGCAGCGCTGCCCGCTGAGCAGCCGGATCAAACAGCCGCTGGTGCAGCTGCTGCAGGACCGCGGCCCGGGAGGCCTGCACCGGGAAATGGCTTGAGTGCGTTGTTCAGCCCAACCGCCAGGGCTGAAAAGTGCACGCAGCCTCCCTCCCACCTGTGTCAGCAGGCTGCACTTGCTCAAGTCAACACGGGCCCTTGTGATTGGTCGCAATAGCTGGGGGCACCACCCACCTCGGGCTGGCTGGTGTCGGCCGCAGCATCCACCAGAGCATCCACCGACAGTGGTGCATCGGTCTGCTGCTGCTGCTGCTGTGCACGAGGGGCGCCACGACTGGAGCGGTCCCCACGGCCTGCATGCTGAGAGCGCTCCTGTGCTTGCGGTCGGCGGCCGGCGGTGGCGCCGCCTGCAGGGGCTCCCCTGCCGCGGCCGCCGCCTGCCGGCTGCTGCTGGCGGTGCGGCTGATAGGGCTGCAGGCTGGGCCTGGCCCTCTGCCGCGACCGCGGCTGGTCCTGCTGCTGCCTCCCGTCCGCCATGGGCGGCCCAGTCAGCTAGCGAGCAAGGTTGAGATAGACACACGGCCCACACAAGTCAGGGGCCTGATGGGTCGGTGCTCAGTGAGGCAGAGTGGAGTGAGGTGAGGCTACCTGCATACAAGGAACCAGGCAAACTTTGGCGGCACAACGGGGAAGCGGCGGCGGCGGCGGCGGCAGCCGAAAGCCATCGCAGCGGCGGGCGCAATGCCGGCACTCACTCACGTTCCAATGCCTCAGCCACAGCCACTGAAGCGCGGGCTGGCCGCCCCGCGAGCCCTCAGCGCTGCCCACTGCGCTTGAGCGGTCCTCATGCGATCTGCCGGCCTCCCGCTGTAGTCAGCGGGATGCTAGCGCCGCGGCGATACACTGGCCGCCCTTGCAGGCCGCCAAGAGCACGGTGTGTGCCGGCCCGGATTGGACAAGCGCCTGCAGGGGTCACGGGCTCTCCTAGAGCTGCGAGCAACCAATCTGAAACTGAATAGGGTCGTCGGAGCCATTGCAGCTGCATCTGCGCCGCCCGCCAGCCTGCCCAGCTGCCGCCACAACGGTGCGGCGCCACGCAAACCCATCAGAATGGCAAGGCCAAGCCTGCTGGGAGTGTGCGTTCTATCTTGAATCTGCAACCATACCTGTTGACACCACATTCTAAGGGGGCTCGCAGACGCAATCTCAATGGGGTGGAGCAACCGCAAAGGGCCATGCGCATACCCACTATGCGCATTGCCTGCCCAGCCGCCATGCGCATACCCACTATGCGCATTGCCTGCCCAGCCACCATGCGCATACCCACTATGCGCGTTGCCTGCCCAGCCGCCATGCGCGTACCCACTATGCGCATTGCCTGCCCAGCCGCCATGCGCATACCCACTATGCGCAT
>VFQO010011081.1_pt1 | contig 31659 bp, 28 predicted proteins | sample 3512331 | NCBI WGS metagenome assembly VFQO01 (sample SAMN10412371, study PRJNA504923) | tailings metagenome | isolation source: Replicate 3 from Balatoc abandoned mine | place: Philippines: Itogon, Benguet | collected 2017-08-28 | reverse complement strand
ATTTCTCATAGCCAGGCCCATATCCAAATAAATAGCATATTCACTATGAAAAAACAATTAACCAAGGCATGTCCCCAAAGCATTAGTACCAAACTTAGCATTAAGTTAAACGGAGTTAAAACTGCAAAATATTTGGGTGCTAGCAGCATGCCCACCAAGCCCACACTGTAAAAAATAATAAGCAGGGTAGTATTAAGTTTGGTTTGGTCTTTTAATAGGTCTTTTATCATTTAAAGTCTTTTTTTATAAGTTCAGCGGTTATTTTGGCAGCGTTTAAACAAAGTGGTATGCCACCACCCGGATGCACGCTTCCGCCGCAAAAGTACAACCCTTTTACTTGGTCTGAAAAATTTTTATGCCTTAAAAAAGCCGCATACCTGTTATTGCTGGCATTTCCGTACAACGCGCCCAAATAACTTCCTGTTTTTGTTTCAATGGTTCTTGGGTCTAATAAATGCTCCACTTCTATTAATGCTTCAATGTTTGTGTTTAGTAAATGGTTAATTTTTACAATAATATTCTTGCGGGCGGTTGCAATAATTTCATCCCAAGGCTGACCGGTATTGTTTGGTACATTTATCATAACAAACCAGTTTTCGCAACCTGGTGGTGCATCGTCGGATACGTATTTTGAGGTAATGTTAACATAAACAGTGGGGTCGTGGTAAACTGTTTTTTTATTAAAAATACAATCAAACTCTTGCTGGTAGTTGGCTGTAAAGAAAATGTTATGCAAATCAAGTTGTTTAAATTGTTGCTTAATGCCCCAATAAAAAATTAGCGCACTCGACGATTTTTCTTGTGCCAAAATAGATTCGGGCGCTTTTAAATTTGGCAATAATTTACGGTAAGTAAATTGTATATCGCTATTGCTAACAACAATATTACCTTTAAAAATCTGGCCATTTACCTTAACGCCGGCAACATTTTGTACTTGTTTTGAACCTGCATTTTCTGTAATAATTTCTTCTACTTTGCTATTAAAATGGAAGGTTACGCCCAGCGATAATGCCAAATTGTAGATAGATTTTGTTATAGTATGCATGCCTCCTTCGGGTATATAGGTGCCATAATAGTGTTCGAGATGAGCAATAATATTTAACAAACCGGGCGCCTGGTATGGGTTAGAGCCATTATAAGTTGCAAAACGGTTAAAATATTGCGTTAAGTAAGGGTTTTTAAAAGCCTGTTCATTAACATCGTTCATGGTGTTAAACAGGTTTAGTCGCCAAGCATTTAAAATGCCTTTTAAGGTTTTTACATTTAAAAAGTTGGCAGCTTTATGCAAACTTTGCTCAATAAATAGGGGGGCAGTAAGGTTGTAGTTTTGGGCAGCATTTTTCAGATATTTTTCAATAGCTAACGTGTTTTCAAAGTTGAATTTTTCTTTTACCTCCTCTAAAAACCTTTGTTTGTTATGCCAAGCGGTAAAAGTGGTGCCATCGGCATAAAAATATTTACAGCTTTTATCTATTTTTTTTACTGTAAAAGCGTTGTTATTGGGTTTGTTGGCAAATTTAAATAAATCGTTAATTAACTCAGGGGTTGCCAATAAAGATGGGCCGGCATCAAAACGATATTTTCCTAATTTAAATTCAGAAAGTTTGCCGCCCGGGTAGCTGTTGGCTTCAAAAACGGTTACATTATAGCCCAAAACAGCCAGCCTAACGGCAGTTGCTAATCCGGCAATTCCGCTTCCAACAATTATTGCATTCATTAGAAAATCTTAACATAAGTGGGGCAAATTAAGTTTTTTGTCTTTCATTTAAGTTGTAATACAATTACTTCTACATTATTTTATACTGTTTTGAACCTACATTTGAATGAACATTAATGATTTTTGTAGCCACCATAAACTGTTTTGAAGAAAATAGTTGCAAAATTTGGTTTTAACTTCAAAAAACATGGTTTTACAAAGCAGAATGACGTTTTCGTAAAAAAATTTACTTATTTCGACATATTTGGTTTTATTTGTGATAAATATAGCTCATATGAACAAAGTTGTTTTAATAGATGATGATCCAATCAATAATTTTGTAAATCGCAAATTGATTTTAAAATTAAAGGGCGATTGTGAAATAAAAGAGTTTTTAAATGCCAATGATGCTTTAGAATACCTTAAAGGCAACCAAACCGATGTAATTTTTCTTGATTTGGCAATGCCCGAGGTTGATGGCTGGGGCTTTTTAGAAGAATATAAAAAAATAGGTTTAAAATACCCGGTTTTTGTTTTAACTACATCTATTGATCCGCTTGATAGAGAAAGAGCTGAGCAATACCCGGAATTATCGGGGTTTTTTATTAAGCCATTAACGGTTAAAGAAACCGAATCGATAATTTGCAATTAAGTCCATTTTTGGGCTTTTACATTGCTTTAATCGTATTATTTTTATCTTCGCGCACTTTTTATGGAACAACAATTAAGCGAACAGGAAATTATTAGGCGCGAAAAGCTCGAACAATTAAACCAATTGGGAATTAATCCTTATCCGGCAGATTTGTTTGAAGTTTCTCACCAAAGTACAATTTTAAAACAGCAGTTTGAAACCAATTCTGAGGATGAAGCATTAAAGAATATTAGTGTTGCAGGAAGGGTAATGAGCGTGCGCGATATGGGTAAAGCTGCATTTGCAGTTATTCAAGATCAAAGTGGTAAAATTCAAATTTACTTACGTCGCGATGATTTGCAAAATGAAGCCGATGCTTCGCTATACGATGTAGTAATAAAAAAACTAATTGATATTGGTGATATTATTGGCATAAACGGCTATGTTTTTAGAACCAAAATGGGCGAGATTTCTGTGCATGCTACTTCGTTTAAATTGCTAAGCAAAGCGTTACGCCCACTGCCAATTGTTAAAGAAAAAGATGGCGAAGTATACGATGCTTTTAGCGATGCAGAATTACGTTACCGCCAACGTTATGTCGACTTAATCGTAAATCCGCACGTTAGAGAGGTTTTTATTAAACGCACGCAATTGGTAAATACCATGCGTAACTTTTTAAATAAATTAGGATATCTAGAGGTAGAAACGCCAATTTTACAGCCTTTGTATGGTGGTGCCGCTGCCAGGCCGTTTAAAACACACCATAATACATTAGATATGACTTTGTATTTGCGTATTGCCAACGAACTTTATTTAAAACGATTAATAGTGGGTGGTTACGATGGTGTATATGAATTTAGCAAAGATTTTAGAAACGAAGGCATGAGTCGTTTCCATAATCCTGAATTTACACAAATTGAATTGTATGTTGCATACAAAGACTATGAGTGGATGATGAACTTGGTGGAAGAAATGATAGAAAAAATTGCCATCGAATTGCATGGCAGTACACTTGTAACTGTAGGTTCAAACCAAATAGATTTTAAACGCCCATGGAAACGTTTTACCATGTACGAGGCCATTGCGCATTTTACAGGCCATGATATTACTAATTTAAATGAAGAGGAATTGGTTGGTCTTTGCAAGCAATTGGGTATAGAAACCGATAAAAGCATGGGTAGGGGCAAGCTAATTGATGAAATTTTTGGCGCAAAATGCGAGCCGTATTTAATTCAACCTACTTTTATAACCGATTACCCGGTTGAGATGAGCCCATTGGCTAAAAAACACCGCAGTAAGCCGGGTTTAGTTGAGCGTTTTGAAGCTATTTGCAATGGTAAAGAAATTTGTAATGCATTTAGCGAATTAAACGACCCAATAGACCAACGCAAGCGTTTTGAAGAACAGCTTACGCTTGGACTTAGAGGCGATGACGAGGCTATGGTGCTAGACGAAGATTTTTTAAGAGCGCTTGAATATGGTATGCCACCAACAGCCGGTTTGGGAATTGGTATTGATAGGTTAAGCATGATTATGACCAACCAGCCTTCTATACAAGATGTATTGTTTTTCCCACAAATGCGCCCTGAAAAGACAATAGACAAAGAAGATGATAATGAGGGTTAACCCTTACTTGTATTTTAATGCTAAATGTATAAATTGCAGACGAAAATTTAAATATTTACTACCAGTTATATGGCCACAAAGCTAATCAGATCGATTGTTGTAGATGATGTTGACATGATGCGCGCCACTTTGAAAAAAGTGTTAGCGGGATTTGCCAATATTGAAATTGTTGGCGAGGCATCTGATTATGAATCGGCACGTGAAGTTATTAATGAAACCAAACCTGATTTGGTTTTTTTAGATATTGATTTAAACGGCATTACATCAATAGATCTGCTTAATGAATTAACTTGTAGCCCCAAAATAATTTTTGTTACTTCTTTTACCAATTTTGCCGTTAAAGCGTTTGAAGTAAATGCGGTAGACTATATTGTTAAACCTATTTCGCCCGATAGAATTAGAAAAGCAATTGATAAAGTTATGGCTTTAAATCAAACTGCTGTTGCTGCCGCAGAAAATGTATCTGCACAAAGCAAAGAGGCAGATGCATACCAGCAATCCGGGGTTGCTGAATTTAACGACCAAAGCGATGAAACGTTTAAAGCCGATCAAATTATTTTGCTAAATTTTGATGGCAAAATGAACTTTGTTAAAATAAGCGAAATCAATTACATAGAAGCGTTTGGTAACTATACAAAAATTTACATGATTGACGGAAAATTAAGTATTACCTACAATTCTATTAAAAGATGGGAAGCTAAATTGCCTAAAGATACCTTTTTGCAAATTCACCGCAGCATGTTGGTTAACTTACATAACATAACTAAAATAGAAAAGTGGACTAACGATACCGGGAGGTTAATGCTTAAAAATGTTACCGAACCACTTGATATTAGCCGCAGCCACTTCTTTAATATAAAGAAGAAATTTAAAATCTAAATTACGTTTGCATAAAGCGGCATTCTAAAATTATTTTTAGCAAAAAGTAAGTTAAGCCTTAAAATTTGTTATTTCAATATTTTAAGGCTTAACAGGTATACAACATTTACTCCCAAGTTAAACTAATTTGCTTTGGGTCTAATTTAGTTGATATGGTTTTTACTACATTTTTACTGCTCTCTATAGCTTTTCCAATTGGGTCAAACTGAGACACTCCGGGTATCATTTCAAATGTTTCGTTTTTTGCGTTAATGCCAATATTGTTTAGCTTAAAATTGTTTATAGAAGCAAAGCCATGTAGCACAAATTTTATGTTTTTATATTTGCTTTGTAAATCGCCTAATACGTTTTCCAGAACAATCGATTTGTTTAATCCATTAAACTGCATTTTACGCATATAAAACTTGCCTTTTTCGTAATCATAAAAATCGCCGGCATCCTCATAGTAAATAAACGCTGTTTGGTTATTACCAAAATATACATGTAAAATTAGCGTGTCTATAGGTTTTTCGCTAGCATTTTGTACTACATTTTGCATTGGAATAATACTGCCCGACTTAACATACAATGGCAATTTTTCCATAGGAGTTTCTGTATAAATTTCTTGTGAACCTGCAAGTTGGTTGTCGTTATATAAATCGTACCAATTGCCTTGTGGTAAGTAAACTTTTGTAATTTGTTTAAAACTTTCTGTTGGAACAACCATTATATTTTGGCCAAATAAATACTGGTTTTGGTATTTTACGTCATAAATCATTTTGTCGTAAGTATAATCTATAGCTAAACTTCTGGCAACCGGCATGCCATTTTGAGTAGCTTCGTAAAATGTACTGTATAAATAAGGCATTAGTTGATACCTGAAATTTATAAAGTTTCTAACTATTTCTTCTACTTTTTCACCATAACTCCAAGGCTCGCTATCTTTAGCATCTATCATTTTATGGCTTCTAAAGAAAGGGCAAAAAGCGCCAATCTGCATCCACCTGCAAAAAGTTTCTTTAGTTGTTTCTCCGGCAAATCCCCCAACATCGTAGCCTGCATTAGCAACTCCACTTAGTCCTAAACTATTAACAAGTCTTACACCAGCCATCATATGGTCGTCATCTGTTCGGTTATCGCCCGTCCATATGGCAGCATATCTTTGTATACCGGCATATGCCGCACGTGTTAAGTTAAACGGTCGTTTGCCATTAAGTTGTTTTTTTGTACCTTCGAAGGTGCTGCGAGCCATATTAAATCCATAAACATTTCTCCATTCCCGATGCGAAGCAAGCCGACCTTCAAAATTTGCTTCCACTAAATTTGGAAATCGTTGCCCCCAAGTTGCCGGCTCGTTCATGTCGTTCCAAAATCCATCAATACCATCGTTTATGTAGCCTTTAAAAGCATCTCCCCACCATAATCTTGCTTTAGGATTAGTAAAATCAGGAAAATGACACCAGCCAGGCCAAACTTCTCCTGTATAGTTAGTGCCATCAGGATATTTTAAAAATAAATCATTTTTTAAACCATCTTCATAGGCGGCATAACCTTTTTCAACTTTAATTCCGGGATCTACAATAACAACATTCTTAAAGCCTAATCTTTCAAGTTCATCAAGCATGCGTTTTGGTTTAGGGAAAAAAGTTTTATGCCAAGTAAATATTTTATATTGATCCATGTAATGAATATCAAAATACAACACATCTGCCGGTATTTTTTTGTCTCTAAATGTTTTTGCAATGGTTAATACTTCTTGCTCCGGATAGTATGAATACCTGCATTGTTGAAATCCAATACTCCATAGCGATGGCATTTCCATTCTGCCGGTTAAATAGGTATAGCTTTCAATAATTCCTTTAATGGTAGAATTCCCAATTAAATAGTAGTTCATATCACCCGCATCTGCTGTAAAGCTGCTAAACCTATTATTAGATGCCCCAAAATTAAAATGTGTTTTATGAGTATTGTCTAAAAATAAACCATAAACCAAATTATTGTGTATACCTATGAAAAACGGAATGGTAGCATATAGTGGGTCTCCATTAGATGGGTATGCAAAATAATCGGTGTTCCAATTGGTATAGCCTTCCCCTCTTCGGTTTAAATTGCCGGTTTTTTCGCCTAAACCAATAAAACGTTCTCCATCTTGCATTTTTTTGTAAGTGGTAACTTCTTCCCCAAGCCAAGATGTGCCAAAAGCCGGCTCGTCTTCGTTTAAAATTTGGCCGTTTTTATTAAACAATTTAAATCGTAAGGGATTTTTTGTAATTTCTAATTTACAAGAATCTGTTTCTATGGTTATGCTGTTTTCTGCTTGAACCAACTTATGCATTTGTTTTGCAGGATTAGCAATAACAGCATAGCTAAAGTCCTCTATAGTTTCATTTGCGGTAGCGTGTATTCTAAATATGGTGCTGCTGTATATCGAAACCCTTACTTTGTGCTTGCCGGTATTAAGGTCTATCCCAAATTCCGAAATATTGCTTTCAGCTACTTTACCAAGAGATTGGTTTAATTTGTTTTGTGCGCCGGCATGAATTACACAAATCGAAATAAATAAAAACAAAAATTTGTATTTCATATTGCTTTGTTATTTTGGCAAGTATAAAGAATAATTGCGTTAAAAACAAAAAGTGTACAAATAACACTATTTGTTTAATTCATATAAATTACTACATTTGTAGTAATGAAAAAAAACTCATTCAGCAAGCATATTTCGGTAGACTGTGTAATTTTTGGCTTTGATGAGCAAACCAACAAATTAGAAGTGCTACTAATAGAGCAAGAAGATATTGTTATAAAAGACAAACATCCATTTCATGCCCAATACGCCTTGCCAGGCGATTTAGTTGCAGAGGAAGAGAGTTTAGATGCTGCTGCATTAAGAGTGCTTAATGAATTAACGCATGTAGAAGGACTTGAATTAAAGCAAAACTACTGTTTTGGTGATCCTATGCGTGTAAAACACGAAAAAGATCAAGGTTGGTTAGATTATTATAGAAGTAATCCCGAAGCCAGGGTTATTACTATATCTTATTATACTTTGGTAAGAAAAGATATGATTAGACCTTTACCCGGCTCTTTTGCAAAAAATGTGGTTTGGAAAAATACCAATAGATTGCCGCAATTGGCATTCGACCATAATTTAATTGTAAAAAAAGCATTGGAAGATTTGCGATTTAGCCTTCATAACGAATTTTATTTAAAGAAACTTTTACCCAAAAAGTTTACTTTAAAACAAATACAAAGCCTTTACGAGGCTGTTTTAAAAGACAAGTTTGATAAACGTAATTTTATTAAAAAAATAAAACGCGATTTTCATTTAAAAGAACTTAATGAAAAACAAAAAGGCGAAATGTTTAAGCCGGCTAAACTTTATATGTTTACAAAATAAGTTTATACAATATTGCAGTTGCATTAATGCTTTTTAGCATTTACAATTAAAAAACTTGCCAATATTAAGAGAATTGTAACCCAAAATTCTGTTTTTGGATTAATATAAACCATAGTACTTCCAACTAAAACAACAACAACTCTTCTAAGCTTTCCAGCAATGCATATTCATTTTGAAGGCTTGCATAATTGTTAAGCTTATTCATATCAAAATTGCTCTCAAAAGGCATTTGCATACGCAGTAAATCTAATGCCTGCAAACTTTGAGAAGTTTTATTGCCAACGCATATTCCGGTTTTAAAAGTTTCTACCAGCTTGCCAATTACATCGTATTTTGAAGCAATAACAGGTTTATGCATTAGCGCAGCTTTAGTTAATAATGTATGTGGTTCCATGTAATTGCCATCATTTAAATAACATACATCAAAGCTTTGTAGCAAAGCATTAATTTCCTCATCTTCTTCAAAGTTGTTTACAACAAAGTAGTTATTATGCAATCCTTTTGATAAGAGTTGGTTCAATAAATCTTTTGCTTTGTTGTTTATAACGGCTTTTTCTATGTTACCTGCACATACAAAAAAATACCTATCAACATCTGCCATTAGTGCAGTTTGCAAAAAGTTAACAATATTTTCATTGTCTAGAATCATTGTACCTACAACCATTCTGTTTTTTGCCATTAACTTTATTTGGTTAACGGTTTGTTGGTTTATATTTTTTGGCCGCAAACTAATATCCGGAAATACCACTACTTTTTTATAAACACGACTTTGCACTTCTTTGCCCATGAATCTGTCTAATAAAACCACACCAATGCAATTTTGGGCTAAAAAATAATAATCCGGTTCGCCGCGTTTTGGATCAACATTAAGTGGCAAAGCTTTTTTGTAGTAACTGCTTAGGTTTAAATATATACCCGTCCATTTGTAATTAAATACCCTTTCAATAACCCAACGGGGCATGTTTCCCAAAAACCAATCGTCTGTAGGGCAAAACATTACTAAATCGGGGCGGCATTGGTGTTTTTTTTCTGTTTGAACCAATTGTTGCTTAAGCTTCCAAAGGTTAAAAGCTGATTTGGTAACAGCGTTATGATTGGGCGTAAAATTTAAATTACTACAAACAAAAAAGTTTTTTTTATGTGCATAATGTGTATGCAAATATTCATTAATTCGAATCCAGTCTTTACTGTAAATAAAAACCCGTTTATTTAGATTTAGCAAAGCAGCAGCTTGCCTACAAGCATAATTGTAATACCTGTAACCACTGCGCGAGAATACCAACGCTATGCTATATACATCGTTCATCTATACAGCTACAAATTTGCCCTTATTAAAGCAAATTGCTGTTTGATGTTGTAAACACTTACGTGTTGGTGTATGTTATTGTAAGCAGTATTTTAGTTTTGTTGCACTGCTTTAATATTATAGAAATAGTTCCGTTACAAGTTAATAATTCAGGAATAATATTGTTTTATATTGATTTTATTTCACCAACCAGCTCGGTAAGTGCTTTTTTTGCATCGCCAAAAAGCATACTGGTTTTGGGTTTGTAAAATAATTCATTTTCAATGCCTGCATAACCGGCTTTCATGCTACGTTTGTTTACAATTATATTGGCCGCTTGCTCTACATCTAAAATTGGCATTCCGAAAATAGGAGAGGATGGGTCGGTTTTTGCCGCAGGATTTACTACATCATTGGCGCCAACCACCAAAACAACATCGGTTGTGGCAAACTCTGGATTTATCTCATCCATTTCTACTAATTTATCATAGCTTACATTACTTTCTGCTAACAAAACATTCATATGACCGGGCATTCTGCCTGCAACCGGATGAATGGCATATTTAACATCAACGCCTTCACTTTCTAGCAGCAATTCTAAGTCGTGCACAATATGTTGCGCTTGCGCAACAGCCAAACCATACCCCGGAACAATAATAACTTTTTTAGCATACTTCATTAAAATAGCTGCATCGCCGGTTTTTACTTCTTTTATATTACCTTGTATAGATTTGTCTGCTTCTGTCAATTTATTTCCACCACCAAAATTGCCAATTAAAACATTTAGCAAGCTACGGTTCATGGCATTACACATTACAATGGTTAGTAAGGTGCCTGCACTGCCTACTAAAATTCCACCCACAAGCATTACTTTGTTATCGTATAAAAAGCCACCACAAGCCGCTGCCACGCCGGTAAAAGAGTTTAGTAACGATATTACCACCGGCATATCGGCACCGCCAATAGGCATTACAAAAAATATACCGTATATTAGCGAAAGTGCAAGTAAAACATAAAAAGCGGTTACAAAATCTTGGTTGTTTGCTGCAACTACTATGTATGCCAAAAACAAAATGAGGCCCAATAATACAATACTAATATATTGCTGAAATTTTAAAGAAAAGTCCTTGATATTGCCACTTAGTTTACCCCAAGCAATCATGCTCCCAGAGAAAGAAACAGAGCCAATAACCAAACCGGCAACAATGGTTAAAAGCATGCCTGTTATTTTTGAAGATCCGCCGGTTAATGCCAAGCCAGCAGCCACAATTGGATTGGTATCTTGCAACTCATGCAATAGGTGATTAAACTCAATAATAGAAATAAGCATAGCACAAGCGCCGCCCATACCATTAAATAAACTTACCATTTCGGGCATGGCTGTCATTTGTACTTTTTTAGCTGCAATCCAACCAATAATACTACCAACAGCCAATCCGCCAAATATAAAAACCAGGTTGCCTAAATGTTTCCCTTCGCTATTGGTATAAAGAAAAATGGTGCCAAAAATGGCAATACCCATGCCGGCAGCCGCAATTAAATTGCCTTTGCGGGCAGTTGCAGGATTGCCTAAATATTTTAAGCCTAAAATAAATGTTACCGAGGCAATAAGGTAAATAATTTCAAGTATGTGATTTGTCATTTTAATTTATTTTAAAATCGAATATGGTATATCGAATCGATTAAATTCAATATTTATTTCCGTTTTTTAAACATCTCTAGCATTCTATCGGTAACAACAAAGCCACCAACTACATTTAGTGTACCTAGCACTACTGCAAAAAAGCCTAATACTAATGCCAGCATACTTTCTGCTTGTCCCATAACAATTATAGAGCCAATAATAACTACACCATGTATGGCATTTGCTCCACTCATTAAAGGCGTATGTAAAACTGATGGCACGTGGCCTATCAGCTCAATACCTACAAAAATCATAATTACCACCAGGTAAATTATTTCTTTATGTAAGCTAAAAAAATCTAAGAATGGTTGTAACATATAATAGGGATTTTAAGATTTATTAATTAAGATTTCACCTTTATGTGTAATCAGTGTTCCTTTGGTTATTTCTTCTTCCAATTCCAGTTTAAATCCCTGTGGTGTGGCCAGGTGATTTAAAAAGTTTTGTACATTTTTTGCATACAATTCACTGGCATTTTGAGCCAATAAACCAGGTAAGTTGGTTGTGCCAACAATAGTAACGCCATGTGCATTAATAACTTTATCGGTTTGTGTTAATTCGCAATTGCCGCCTTGTTCGGCTGCCATATCTACAATTACACTGCCCAGTTTCATTTGCTTAACTTGTTCTTCTGTTATTAAAATGGGCGCTTTTCTGCCCATAACCAAAGCTGTTGTTATAACCAAATCGGCTTGAAATAAACTTTTATTTACAGCTTCTTTTTGTTTGTTTAAATAATCACTGCTTACTTCTTTTGCGTATCCGCCTTCAACTTTGGCTGCTTCTGTTCCTTTTACTTCTATAAATTTTCCACCTAAGCTTTCAACTTGCTCTTTGGTTTCGGGTCTAACATCGGTGCATTCTACAATTGCGCCCAATCGTTTGGCCGTTGCTATGGCTTGTAAGCCGGCAACACCTGCACCATAAATTAGTACTTTAGATGGCGTAATAGTTCCTGCACTTGTCATAAGTAATGGAAATATTTTTGCCATATAGTTGGCTCCTAAAATAACACTTTTATATCCGGCTAAATTTCCTTGCGAGCTTAATGCATCCATGTTTTGTGCTCTGCTAATTCGCGGCATGGCATCCATGCTAAATGCAGTAATTTGTGTGTTTTTTAATACATCAACAAGGTTGGCATTCATTGTTGCATATAGAAAGCTAATGGTTGCTGCACCTGCTTTTAATAAATTAATTTCATCATTATCGGGTACATTTATCTTTATAAACAAATCGCAATTTGTTAGTATTTCTTGTTTTGAACCAACAGTACATCCGCTTTCTATGTACATGGCATCGCTGTAATTGCTGTTATAGCCTGCGTTGTGTTCAACACTAATACTATAACCTAATTTTATTAACTGTGCAGCAATGCCAGGGGTTAAAGCTACCCTGTTTTCATTAATGCGTGTTTCTTTTACAACGGCTATTTTCACTATTATTGTATTTTAAAAACCCTAAAACCTACACAATTGTATTACATAAATACCATATTTACAAGAAAAAAGCACTTTGTTAAAAATAGCCTACCATAGTATATATAAACATCCGCTACCGGAGGGGCATCGTTTTCCTATGGAGAAATACGAGTTAATTCCCGAGCAATTGCTGTTTGAAGGTGTAATTTCACATGAAAATTTGTTTGAACCAATACCATTGGATGAGTCGATAGTTTTACTAACGCACGATGAGGTTTATTGGCAACAATTAAAAATGCTAACGCTTGAGGCTGCCCACCAGCGAAGAATTGGATTTAAGTTAAATGCCGATTTGGTAAAGCGCGAGTTGTGCATTACGCATGGCACGTTACAGTGCGCACATTATGCCTTAAAGCATGGCGTGGCATTAAATGTGGCAGGCGGTACGCATCATGCATTTAAAAATAAAGGAGAAGGTTTTTGTTTGTTAAACGATTTTGCAATTACAGCAAATTATCTGCTAAAAAAACAATTAGCAGCCAGAATTTTAATTGTAGATTTAGACGTTCATCAAGGTAATGGCACTGCATCAATATTTTCTAATCAGCATAATGTGTTTACATTTAGCATGCATGGCAAACACAATTATCCGTTTTTTAAAGAACAATCGGATGTTGATGTAGAGCTTCCTGATGGTATTTCTGATGATGCTTATTTAGATTTACTTAGAAAAAACTTAGATCGCATTTTTAAAATATTTAAACCCGACTTTGTTTGTTACCAAAGTGGGGTTGATATTTTAGCATCTGATAAATTAGGTAAGCTAAACATAAGCTTTGAAGGTTGTAAAGCCCGCGATGAAATGGTTTTTGCATTTTGTCGTGCTCAAAAAATCCCGGTTGTAGTGGCCATGGGTGGGGGCTATTCGCCTAAAATTACCGACATTATTTATGCGCATTGCAATACATTTAAAGCTGCAATGGATAATATTTGGTAGCTTTTTTAATAGGTAAAATAAATAATTGCTCTGATTATTAAGCCTATTTTTGAGTTATATGATTAACTCGCAAAAAAAAATAAAAAAACGCTTGCCTTTATTGGTTCAATTAACAATAAATTTGTAGAAAATAATTTGCCCTGTAATACCATGACCAAGTCGCACAAACCAACTCAGCCCAAAAGCAAAAAACCTTCGGATATGGAGGATGATTTTGAAGATTTTGAAGATGATAATAAAGCTTCATTAAGTGATTTAGCTGATGACGATGATGATAACAGCTTATTAGATTCTGAACCTGATTTGGATTTGGTTAAAAAAAGCGATGTTAGTTTCTCAAAAGGTTTTGATCCATTTGATGATGATGATGATGATGATTTTTAAATTATCGGTTTAACCAAATTACCGGTGGCGATTCTACCGTATTGCTTTTATTTAGTTTTCTGTCTAATACATAAAAAATATATTTTACAGTATCTCTGCTATCCGGAAATGGCGATGGTTGTAGTTTAACTTCAATGTCGCCTCTTATTGCCAAATGTCTTCCCTCGGGTGTTAAACTCGGAAACCTATATTCGTATTTAAAAGTATCTGATGAAAAAGGCAATGTAACATGTTGAAATATACCGTTTCGTTGCTCTTTATAATCAATAAACATATTGTAGTAAAATGGGTTTATACTATTTCCCTCTGCATCTGTAACCGGGTTAAATGGCGGAAATGTATCGCCTTGGTTTAACCCCATATCTCCATCTCCATCTTTAAAACTAAAAATTAGCACAACCAACGAGTCTTTACCTTGGTTGTTAACTAAAAAATAATGACTTTTATACTCAATTGCGGGGATTTCAGGGAAGAATTCCCTTTTTTTGCATGTACTTGTTAGCAGTACCAATGCAACAACAAAAACCAAATGGCGTTTAATCCCAAACATTATATTCAGCAAATATTTGCTCCAAATTTAGCTAATTTCGATGAATTAGCTATGCAGGCTTTTCTATTTCAGTTTGAACACAACCTAGTTTACCGCCAATATTGCGAACTAGTTGGGGTAAGCAAACCTTTAGGTGTAAAAAAAATTACACAAATTCCATTTCTGCCAATTGGCTTTTTTAAAAGTCATGCAGTAGTTAGTAAGTCTATAACTAACAACACCAAAGTTTTTTCAAGCAGTAGTACAACCCAAACCGGAATTAGCAAACACTACCTTATAGATGAGTTAATTTATTTAAATTCCATTGATTACCATTTTAATTTAACTTTTGGCAATGTTAAAGATTTAGCCATTTTGGCTTTGTTGCCCGGTTACTTAGAACGCAACGATTCTAGCTTAGTTTATATGGTAAATTATCTTATGCAGCAATCTAACCGACCAGAAAATGGATTCTATTTGTACGATTTTGATAAATTACATAAAGCAATTATTAACTTAGAGGCTAAAAAACAACCCTATGTAATTTTTGGTGTAACGCATGCCTTGTTGGATTTTGCAAAACAATTTCCTACTTATTTAAAATATGGCAAAATTATTGAAACAGGCGGGATGAAGGGCCGAAAAAAAGAAATGGTAAGGGTTGAACTTTATGAGGAATTAAAAAAAGCATTTAACCTTAATCAAATTTATAGCGAATATGGTATGACAGAATTGTTGAGTATGGCTTACAGTTTTAATTTGGGAAGGTACTATTCATCACAAACTTTAAAAATTTTGGTAAGCGAAATAAATGATCCGTTTTGTTGGGCCCCTTCAGGAAAAAATGGTGTTGTAAACGTAATTGATTTGGCAAATATTTATACCTGTAGTTTTATTCAAACAGCCGATCTTGGCGTAATAAACAGCGACAATACATTTGAAATTTTAGGGCGATTAGATAATAGTGATATTCGCGGTTGTAGTTTAATGGCAGTTTAGTTGTCGTGTTGGTTCAACCATAAACCAATAAAAAAGCCGACAAGTTTTAACTTGCCGGCTTTTTATCGTAATTAGGAATTACTTATTTGTTAATAACTACTTTAATGGTTTTTGAACCTTGGCTGGTAGTGAAATTTACAAAATAAATTCCTTGGTTTAACGCTTCAACATTTAATTGGTCGTTTACATTATTGCTATTGTAAACTTTTTGCATTACAACACGTCCTGTAATATCATTTACCGAAACGGTTAGTGGCAAAGTGTTAAAATCGCTGGCAATTACATTAATATGCGATTGAGCAGGATTTGGATAAACCTGAATGGTTGCCATTATTAATTCGTTTTTGTTTACAGAAACAACTTGGTTAACTCTTACGGTACGTGTTACAGAAGCACGGTTTCCGGCAGCATCCTCAACCGAATAAGTTAATGTGTATACACCAACAGTAGCAGTATCTACGCTACCTGTAACAATTACATTAGCAGTAATATCACCATCTTTATTATCGGTTGCCGAGAATCCCGGCTCTACGTAGCTGGTAAATTGATCCATTTCGAATGGGTTGTTGCCGCTAAGTGAAATAACCGGATTTTCTGTATCGGGCATATCGCTAAAGTCTAAATCGTTGCTGTCGCGTGGTTGTAATTTCCAGTTGCTAAAGCTAAAATATAAAATTCCTTTTGCATGCGACATAAACTGACCAAGTCCTAAATTGTCGTTAAATAAGTCGGGTAAACTTGTAGAAATATCATCAACCCTTAAGCCATTTGTTGCTGCTTTATCGTGGTTAATTAAAAATTCACCAAAGTTGCTTGGAGCATCGGCATTTTTATTTACTACAAATACCGAATCAAATTGTAATAACATGCCTTCCCAAGGTTTTAATCTGGTTCTGGTAGGTACTGCGCTGTTTAATGTTACAATATCTGCAATGGTTAAGTCTTTTTTAGGTTCAGGCAGTGTATTACCCGAGTTTATAACTGTGCCCCTGATATTATTTAAAGTTGTAATTCCAAAACTTTCTCTAACAACACCGCTTGTAATGCTAACGCTATCGCCAACTCTCCAGCTTGCGGTTCCATCATTAACAGAACGGTTAATTACAACAGCACTAAAGCTATCGTTGCCATGTTGTACTGTAATAATATTGGTTGTTCCTTGGGTCATGTTAGTAGCGGTTACAATACCTCTTACATCAATGTTAAATAACGAATCGCCATTCCAAATGGAATTGTAATTTGCAAAAGGACTAAAACGTAATTCTTTTATACTTCTTACGCCATTTGCAGTTACCAAATATGCAGCATCGTTAGAAAGGGTAGATTGGTTATTAATGTCTAATGGTCTTATACGGTATCTAATAACAGAGCCATCTGCAAATGCAGGGATTCTGCCAAACCAAACCATAGTGTCGTTTGGTAATGTATTTCTGGTTAAAGTAATCGAATCGAAGTTGTTGTTATTTACACCTAACGAATAGTATAATCTAACTGCATTTAATCTTGCCGAACCTTGTTGTATGCGGGTTGAAACCAATACAGAATCTGTAGCAGTTGCCATAGCTGGCATTCTAGAAATAGTTGAAACAGTAGGAGGGGTGTAGCTGGTTGGACCAATATCATCTGGATACAAAGGAGAAATGCCATAACGAGGTTCTCCACCAACAATATATTCGGTAATAACACCTCTTATGTAAGAAATTCTAGTACCAATGGTTGGTGCAGTAAAACGGTTGGCTGGAAGTACACTATCTGTAAAGTTATCGTTTCTAAAAAAGCCTGAGAAGTCTCTTATTTCTAGGCCATTGCCATTGTCATCGCCAACAGCCCAATTCCAACGTGTATTGCCAGTTCCAAATTGAGAGCGGGTTAATACAACAACGTTTTTAACTTCAACGTAAACACCTTCCCATTTTTCGCCGGTTGCTTTTTGTTGTACATATCCTGTATTTGCATTGCCGGTTTGAATTTCACTAACTTGAATTTCGGCTGGTTTTACTTTTAACGGGCCAAAATCTAAGATTTCAATAGAGTTATCCCAATTTGGATTAGCAGCAAGCGTATTAACTTGATTGTCGTTTTGAAATGCTCTAATAACACCGGTATACCTAACTTTCATGCCCGGCTTCATGTTATCATAGAATTTAGATTGTGCAATTAAAGCCTGTAAATTGGTTTGTCCTTGGCCCGGAACAACGCCACTTCCGCTTGGTTCGCACATGGCCATAACACCACCCCATGGGCGAGCAATGGTATCTGCCGATAAATAAGTGGCTTTACGGCTAGTGCTTAACCCGTAAAAACGCGGATCGAATAAAACAATGCCTTCAAACCTTACCGTATCACGAAAGGTTGGATTTTTCATGGGTGCAACATAATCCGGAGAGTCGTTTGGAGGTGTTGCCAATAATTTGTTTTGAGAAACAAACTGAACCGTATCTATTGGAATAATCGGATACGGATTTTGCGCCTGAACCAACATACCTGTTGTTAGCGCTGCTACAGTAATTAGTAACTTTTTCATCATTATTTATTTTTAGGTTTTGGTTATTTTAATATAGCAATTTTACCTGTTTGAACTTTGCCACTGTTTAAATCTCTAACATTGTACAAATAGATGCCTTGAGATATTTGTGTTTTGCTAGCCGTTAATAAATCCCAGGCATGTTCGCCCCCGCTCATTACAATACGATCGGTTTGAGAAAAGTTATCAAACCACCTGCTTCCTTGGCCGCGATAATCTCCTGCATTATGGTACAAAGTTGTTATTACATCTCCACTCGATGTGTAAATATTAATTTCTGCACGTTGTGGCAAATTATAAAAATAAATTTTTCTGGTACGGCTTGTATTACCATCCCATGCGGCTGTTGTATAATATGGGTTAGGATATACGCCAACTTTATTCTCATTGCCAGTAAAATTGTTTGGTGTAGCTCCGGTAAAAACCCTAAATTCATTTTCGGTAAACGACGATTCTAAAGATTCTATTTGTAATTCTTTATCGCCTTCGTCAAATGCGGTAACTAAAACCAAATATTGCCAGCCATTGGTTAAGCCATCCATGGTGTATTTGTAAAAATAATTTGTTGTATCGCCTTCAAATTTTACAGGTTCTTTTAATGCTACTGCATCAAATCCATTATTAAATCCAATATCATTGCCAATGCTATCGAATTGAGCTACCATGAATTTTTTATCAACCATGTTTAATCCCAAATCATCACCAATATTTGTTCTATAAATGCGATATCCTTCAAAATCTTGTTTTCTTGAGATCGGATCAATACTAAATTCTGCTGTTTTATCCCAATAAATATCGATTTTGCCATTTTGCGGCACAACTTTAACTTTAGGAGATTCTGGTGGTTCGGGTAAAATATAACGGTCTAAAATGCCATTTTGATTTAAGTCTAATTCTGGCCTGTACACACCATCTTCGAAAATATTTTCGCCTAAGTACGTGGATCTTACCCTTTTAAAATGTTCGCTTAATTGCTTTCTAGAGCCTTCTGTACTTACTATTTGCCTAGAGTTTGGAGGCATAAAGCCAACTTCATCTCTATCTTGTCGTGCACATACAAATGCTACTGCAAAATCAAAGCTTTCACCTGGGTTTATATTTGCTAAAGGACCAGCAGAAATTAATTGAATCCAATTTGAAGGTGGGCCGTTTACAGGGCCTGTTATGCCAAGTAATAAATTGCTGTCTATGTTACTTTTTAAACGCTCATACCTATCTAAGTCGTTTTGTGGTGTAATCCAGGGTGGATTAATTGAGTTGAAATTCCAAAAATTATAATTTACAGTTGGTGGGGCAAAGCCACTTCTTACAAAAGTATCTGGTTTGTCCGGATTAAAAAATAACCCGCGCCAATCCATTCCTAAAAATTGTATGGCGCCATATGACCCGGTATAATCAATGTCGTCTCCGGTAGATTGGTATGCATAAACTGCCTTATATTTGGTATCAGTGCCGTTGCGGCCTTTATTAAAAAAGTTTGAACCGGCATCGCGTGTTACATTTATGTTTCTTACAATTAAATCGCTAAACATACCTAACCAAACAGAATCCCAGCGCTTTGTGCTGTTATTGGTTACTTTGTAATTTAAAATAACAAAATAATCGGCAAAGCTAAAGTTCCATGCATAGGTTTCTACATTTAAAACTACTCCAAGCGGATTAACATGACTACCAATTGGAATAGACGTTCCGGGAATTATTACAAAACTATCGGTTAAGCTAAATAAAAAATCTTGGTGAGAAATCGCAGACGATGAAAAATTATTACTTGAAGTTAGTTTAGATCTTTCTCTAATGGTACTTAATTGCGTAAATTCAAAACCGGCAGCACCTGTTACATATCCTGACGATGCATCTACAGAACTTGTACTAACCCTTACCTGGCCATCTACCAATGCGCCAATCCAGATACCTGCTTCAAATAAATGTTCTATACCACTTCCGCGCGGAAATGCCATACTTGGCGGACCTAAACTATTGCTTCTTACCGTTGGGCGACCAATGGTGCCAAAATTGTTTACGGTTAAGCCTATTCTACCTACATTTGTAGATTTAAAGTCAGAACGAACCTGACTATGTGCTTGCCTAAACTGAAAAGCAATAAATAGCAGCAAGACATATTTTATTATCTTCATCAAGGTTGCAAATAAAGCTAAAATATTGAACCTTCATGTTAAAAATTCGCTAAATTTTAAACACATTCGCATAAACCCAATTCTGTTGTTAAGAAATTGTAACTTAAACATAATCAAGCAAGCTGTTATCATTGGTTCTTTGCCACGTTGGTAGGGTTGTTAACATAATGTTCAAATATAAGTAGCTCATATTTAGCGTATATTTTTAAACTTTGTGTTTGTTTCCACCTGCAATCAACATTTTATTTTTTTGGTGTTAATAAAGTTTGGTGTTGGTTCAATCTAGATTAAAAAGTTTTAATTTGGTTCAAAATAATATGAAAGTATAGCTGCCATGTCTGATAACAAAGAATATAAAACCGGAACCAAAAAAAAGGCTATGGCTAAACCTATGATGGTATTAGATGCAAGTAAAATGCCACCTCAAGCCATTGACTTAGAAGAAGCAGTGCTTGGTGCTTTAATGCTTGAAAAGCATGCCATTACCGTTGTTGCGGAAATTATTAAGCCCGAGAGTTTTTACAAAGAAGCTCATGCCATTATATACCAGGCAATTACAAACTTGTTTACACGTGCCGAACCCATAGATATTTTAACAGTAACTGCAGAATTGCGGAAGACGGCTCAATTGGAATTGGTAGGTGGTGCTTATTATATTACCATGTTAACCAATAGGGTTGCAAGTGCAGCAAATATTGAATTTCATGCCCGCATTATTGCTCAAAAGCATTTGCAGCGCGAACTCATTAGAATTTCGGGCGAAATTCAAGTTGAAGCTTTTGAAGACAGTGCCGATGCTTTTAATTTATTAGACAGTGCCGAAAAAAAGCTGTTTGAGCTTTCTCAGGGCAACATTAAACGCTCTTACCAAAGTATTACATCTGTTGTAAAGCATACTTTAAAAGATATTGAAGAGCTTAAAGGAAACACGGGCAAATTTACCGGTATTCCAAGTGGATTTACTAAATTAGATAGAATTACTTCGGGTTTTCAAAAATCAGACTTAATTATTGTTGCTGCTCGTCCGGGTATGGGTAAAACGGCTTTTGCATTAAGTGTAGCCAGAAATGCTGTGTTTGAAGGTACTGAAAATCCGCGTGCCGTTGCCATTTTTAGCTTAGAAATGGGTAACAAACAAATGGTAAGCAGAATGATTAGTTCGGAGGCTGAAATATCCGGACATAAACTTAGAACAGGCGAATTAAAAGATTATGAGTGGGCTCAGCTTAATGCTAAAATTGCTAAACTTAGCGATGCGCCTATTTTTATAGACGATACACCTGCTTTAAGCGTGTTTGAATTAAGGGCAAAATGCCGGAGGTTAAAACAACAAAATAATATTCAACTTATTTTAATCGATTATCTTCAGTTAATGCGCGGAGATGAAAGCGCTAATAAAAATGGGAATAGGGAGCAAGAGGTTAGTTATATTTCCCGCTCATTAAAGGCGTTGGCCAAAGAATTAGATGTTCCGGTTATTGCACTTTCTCAGTTAAGTCGTCAAACCGAGCGCAGAACTGCAAATAGCCGACCTATGCTCTCAGATTTAAGGGAATCGGGCTCTATCGAGCAAGATGCCGATATGGTAATGTTTATATATCGTCCGGAATATTACCAACTTTCTGAATGGGAAGATAATACACCAACCCAGGGACAGGCCGAAGTTATGATTGCCAAAAATAGACATGGCGCTTTAGAAAATATTAGACTGCGCTTTATTAACGATTTTACAAAGTTTGCCGATTTAAGTGAGGATCATTTTGTTGGTGGTGGTTTTGATAACAGCGATTTACACGATAATCCGGGGGTTATTACATATAGCAGCAAATTAAACGATATGACAAGTGATGCCGATGATACAGATCCATCGGGATTTATACCTTTTTAAGGATAGTTAACTTTAAAAATCCGGCCACTTTGCCGGTCGCAAGTTATTTTTACATACTTATTTACATCTGTTTGATAAGTAAATTCGTATGCCATGGTACTAATTTCTGTAGTGTCGTTAACTACAATTAATTGATGTATAGGGTTAAAATGTTGCTCGTTAAATAGTTTATCGGCATAAAGTTGTGCAAAGGCTTCTTGTTTGGTTGTGGTAGCAAAGTACCCATTGCCTTCTATGCCAATTGCTAAAAGTTTTAACAACTCAAATGAGTCGGTAAATAGTTGCTTGTTTTTATGGTTTTTTATAGTAATAAAAGCCTGCGCCGTAAAATCTTTATCTCCTCTAATTTCAAAGAAAAACTTGTCTTTGTAAATGGTATCCGAAAAAAAATGCATGCAACTAGATTGAGCCCAAATCTTCTCGGGCCTATCTATTAATGTATCAATTAAACTATGGTGCATCGGCACAGTTGTGTCAAATTCTGCTAATTGGGGCATGTTTACATTGGCTCCGGATAAATCAGCTGTTTGTTCTTTGTAAAATTTATAAGCCATTTGAAATAAACGCCCTTCTTCCTCTTCTACACAGCCAAAAAACATTATGCCAATTAAGCAATTGATTAAGAAAAATGCCTTTACCTTTAAAAATCTGGCCATAAAAGTGTCAAAAATATTGGTTTTTGGTTAAAAAAGCAGTTCATCAAGTAAGCTTCTAAACTCATTTAGGGTTTTTGTATTGGCTTTTTGTTTTTTTGCCCATTCAATACCGGTTTGTAAAATTTTTATGGCTAAATCTTGTTGCTCGGCTTGGTGGTATAAAACGCCTAACTGGTAGTAAGCCGCTACGTATTCGGGGTTTGAACCCACAATTTCTTCTAATAATTGTATGGCATATGCCGTGTTTTGAAGCCCCGCATGTTCCATAGCAAGTGCGTATTTCAAAAACAGGTCGCCCGGATTTTCTGTTAACATTTCAGAAAGTTTATGTATGCGTTGCTGTTTTAAATTTTCTACTGACATAGATTTTATTACTTTTGCCTGATTTTAAAAAAAACGATATGAAAATTCTGGTATGTATAAGCAATGTGCCCGATACCACCACAAAGGTAACATTTGCAAACAATAACACTGAATTTAATAAACAAGGAGTTCAGTTTATTATTAATCCTTATGATGAGCTTGCGCTTACCAAAGCGCTGGAAATTACCGAAAAAGCGGGTGGAGGTACAGTAACAACCATTACAGTGGGTGGTGCCGATACCGAACCAACCATCAGAAAAGCATTAGCCATTGGTGCAAACGACTCGGTTAGAGTTAATGCCGAACCTACTGATGCGTATTTTGTAGCCGAACAAATAGCTACTTTTGCAAAAGACAAAGGCTTTGATATAATTTTAACAGGCAGAGAAAGCATAGATTACAACGGCGGTTTAGTTTGCGGTTTGTTAGGCGAAATGCTTGGCTTGCCAAGTATTAATGTAATAACAGCTATCGAGGTTAATGGCAATACCGCCAATTTAGAGCGCGATATCGATGGTGGCAGAGAAAAATTAACTTGCAATACACCGTTTGTTGCCAGCGCACAAAAAGAATTAACAGAGCCAAGGTTGCCAAATATGCGTGGTATTATGGCAGCACGCACAAAGCCGCTTCAAGTTATAGAACCTGTAGGTTCAAACCAAACCACAAATTATATGGCTTATGAATTACCTGCACCAAAAGGCGGCTGTAAAATGATTAGTGCCGATGAAGCTGAAAAATTAATTGAAATTTTACACAACGAAACTAAAGTTATTTAATATGAGTATAGTAGTTTTTGCCGAAAGCATTGATGGAAACTTTAAAAAATCGTCGTTTGAAGCAGTAGCGTATGCTGCTAAAATTGCATCTGCACAGCAAGTTCCGTGCGTTGCAGTATCAATCGGACAAGTTGCTGATGATAAATTAGCCGAATTGGCCAAATATGGTGCCGATAAAATTGTAAATGTTAATACCCCTGATGTAGCTGCATTTACTGCCGAAGTTTATGCCAAAGCTATTAGCAATATCGCCGCAGCAAACAATGTGATGGTATTGGTAATTTCTAATACATATTCCGGTAAATCTGTTGCATCGCGCGCTGCTGCTGCTTTAAAAGCGGGTATTGTTAGTGGAGTAATTAGTTTCCCTGATACAACAAATGGTTTTGTTGTAAAAAAATCGGTTTTTAGCGGTAAAGCATTTTCAATGGTTAACATGCATACACCGGTAAAAGTATTGGCTTTAACACCAAACTCGTTTACCATAGAAGAAAGTAATAAAGCAGTAAGTATAGAAACCAATAATGGTGGTATATCTGCAAGCGATGCTGTTACCAAACCAACCGAGGTTATAAGACAAACAGGTAAAATTCCTTTAACCGAAGCCGAATTGGTTGTTAGTGCCGGTAGGGGAATGAAAGGGCCTGAAAATTGGCATATGGTTGAAGAGCTAGCCGATATTTTAGGCGCTGCAACCGCTTGTAGCAAACCTGTAAGCGATATGCACTGGAGGCCACACAGCGAACACGTAGGGCAAACCGGTATTACCATTAAGCCAAACTTATACATTGCTATTGGAATTTCGGGCGCCATACAACATTTGGCCGGCGTTAGTAGCAGCAAGGTTATTGTGGCAATTAATAAAGACCCTGAAGCACCATTTTTTAAGGCTGCCGATTATGGTATTGTTGGCGATGCTTTTGATGTATTACCAAAAATAACTGCTGCAGCTAAGGCATTAAAAGCCCAATCTGCTTAGTTTTTTCTTGAACCAATTTGATACTAATCCCGAGTGCTACTAAAACATTCGGGATTTTTTTTAAATTGTTTAACAATTGTGCTTGCCTTGTTAAATGTTTTTACTTTATTCGTTGCTCGTACAAATGAGTAAAGTAAGGTTGAATATTTTAGGTTTAAGTACCGGTCAAACAACTGGTTCTTATACCATAATACTGGCAGAAGAAAACGGTAAACGTAAATTGCCGGTTGTAATTGGCAGCTTTGAAGCCCAAGCCATTGCCATAGAAATTGAAAAAATTGTGCCTTTTAGGCCAATGACGCACGATTTGTTTGTGAATTTTTGTAAATCGTTTGAAATTTTTATTCATGAAGTGATAATTTACAATTTGCATGAAGGTGTTTTTCATGCCAAATTGGTTTGCGAACTTAACGGTGAAATTAAAGAGATAGACGCCCGAACAAGTGATAGTATAGCTTTAGCGGTTAGATTTAAATGCCCCATATACACCTATCCGGAAATTTTAGAAGAAGCCGGCATAGAACTTAACGACGAGCAGTTTGAGGTTGAAGAAGATACAAAACCCGTTGCTAAACCTGCAGCTCATTCAGAAAAATCTGAATTAACCCGCCTTACAGAACAACAACTTGAATTGAAATTAAACGAGGCCTTAAAGGTGGAAGACTACTCTTTAGCTGCCAGAATTAGAGACGAGCTGCAAAGAAGAAAATCATTATAAATTATGGAAAGATTTACCGGATTAATTGGCATTGCGCTTATACTTTTAATTGCATTTGCACTAAGTAATAACCGAAAGGCAATTAATTACAGGGTTGTGCTTAGCGGCTTATCCATTCAGCTATTGCTGGCATTGTTTATTTTAAAAACATCTGTAGGTCAACAATTATTTGCATGGCTCGGACATAAAATAGAACAATTACTAATGCTTGCCGATAAAGGTGGCGATTTTGTATTTGGCCCGCTCGTAAACTCGCCGCTATTGGCCAATATTTTTGGCCCTTCCAGCAGTTTTATTTTTATGTTTAAAATTATTCCTACCATTATATTTGTTGCTGTTTTGGTAAGCATGGCCTACCATGTTGGTATTATGCAAATTATTGTAGGGTTTTTTGCACGTATTATGCATTTTTTAATGCGTGTAAGTGGCAGCGAAGCTTTAAGTAATGTTGCAAGCGCTTTTGTTGGTCAGGTAGAAGCCCAAATTATGATAAAGCCCTATCTAAAAACCATGACTATGAGCGAACTGCTTGCCAGTATGAGTGGCAGCATGGCTTGTATTGCAGGTGGTGTAATGGCAGTTTATATAAAAATGGGTGTTCCGGCACCTTATTTGTTGGCTGCTAGTATTATGGCTGCTCCGGGCGCTTTGGTTATCAGTAAAATTGTTTGGCCCGAAACCGAAGAGTCTCCAACCAAAGGAGAACTGAAATTAGATGTAAAAAAATCTCATGCCAATTTGTTAGACGCTATTTCCCATGGCGCTTCAGATGGTTTAAAAGTAGGTTTAAATGTAATTGCCATGTTAATTGGCTTTATTGCGCTGGTGGCATTGGTCGATTTGGTTTTACTAAAACTTTCATGGCTTGTAAACCTTACCGGTATTGGTATACCAAACCTTAGCTTAGATTTTATTTTTGGTAATATATTTTCTGTTTTTGCTTGGACAATGGGTGTACCTGCTGCCGAAACTGCAACTGTTGGATCGCTAATGGGTACCAAGTTGGTAATAAATGAATTTGTAGCTTATAGTAAATTAGCACCTATGATTGCTGATAATTTGTTGGGTCATAAAGCAATTGTTATTGCTAGTTTCGCGCTATGTGGTTTTGCTAACTTTAGTTCTATTGCCATTCAGGTTGGTGGTATTGGAGAGTTGGCGCCTACCCGAAGAAGCGATTTGGCTAAACTAGGATTTAAAGCCCTTATCTGTGGCACTATGGCAAGCTATTTAAGCGCCACCTTAGCCGGTATTATGTTGTAGTTATATTACCATTGACCAAAATCAGCCAGATTTTTAATGGTAAAATATTGTTTGTTACTAAAAGCAAAAAAGTAATGTTGCAAACCATTGGTTACCATTAATAAATTAGCTGCAAATGCATTGTTGTAATTGGTAATTTGTAAAACTACATCGGTATTTAATACAATATCTGGCGCCTTACATTCAACAATCAAAATTGGTTCATGTGCCTTGTTAAAAACTAAAATGTCAAAGCGTTTTTTTAACTTGTTAACCGTTATTTGGCGCTCTACTGCTATATAACTTAATGGTACTTGTTTTTCTTGAACCAACCAATGCAATACATGCTGTCTTACATATTCTTCTGGCGTAAAAACAAGCCATTTTTTTCTAACCAAACACCGAATGTAAGTCTGTTGACCATCTTTTTTTAACGCTATATTTGCCTTTGACAGATTTAATTGCACGGTGCAAGAAAAAAAAATTTTAACAATTAAGCATACCTGTATTAAATGTTTTAACTTGCACCAATGCCAAAAGATAGTATTGAAGCATTTAACAAGCTGGTAAAAGAAATTAAAAGCAAGCAGTTTAAACCTATTTATATTTTACATGGTGAGGAGAGTTTTTTTATAGATGAACTTTCTGATTTGCTTGAAGCCAACGTGCTAAACGAAGCCGAAAAAGCTTTTAACTTTTCTATTGTTTATCCGAAAGATAAAGATATTGAACCCAAGCAAGTATTAGAAATGGCACGTAGGTTTCCAATGATGGCAAACCATCAGCTAATTATAGTTAAAGAAGCCCAAACGTTTAAAAAGTTATCCGATTTTGAACCTTATCTTGATAAACCTGTAGAGTCTACTATACTGGTACTTTGCCATAAAGGTAAAAAAGTAGATGGGCGCACAGCAATAGGAAAAAAAACAAATAAACATATTGTTAGGTTCGAAGCAAAACCCCTGTACGACGAAGAACTTGCATCTTGGATTACAGCCTATATGAAGTCTAACGGCTTTACCATTAATGCGCATATTGCAACACTAATTACAGAGCATTTGGGTAGCGATTTAAGTAAAGTTGTTAACGAACTTAATAAGCTAATGATTGTAAAAGGTAAAGACAGCGAAATTACCGACGAAGACGTTGAAAAATACATTGGTGTAAACAAAGATTTTAATAGCTTTGAATTGCTAAGTGCAATTGCTGCAGGTAATACCAAAAGGTCGTTTTATATTGCCAAACACTTAAGTGGTAATAAAGATTTTTCTATTATTCCGTTTGTTACACAATTGTGTAATATGTTTGCCAAGGCAATAGTACTAAAGCAAAATAATGCCATTAACGATGGTGATATGCGGGCTTATGGCATTTTTAATTTTAAACAAGCAGCCGACTATAAAAATATATTTAAAAATTACCCAATAACTAAAATGAAACAAATTATAAGTTTAGCAGCCGAGTACGACTTAAAAAGTAAAGGTGTAAACCAAATAGCAGTAGGCAATGAAGCCCTAATGAAGGAATTACTTTTTGCAGTTTTTGGACATAAAGCGTAAAAATTATGCAGAAAATGCCCCAAAATGCTTGTATTTTTAAAAAATATCCTATGTTTGGAAATTAAAATTTACCACTAACTAATAATAATAAACAATGAAAAAGATCTACACGTTACTGTTTGGTGCATTTGCGGTAGCAGCAAATGCTCAAACGCCAAAAGTGCATGGTATTTCGAATGATTTACCACAAAAAGCACAAAAATTTACTTGGGATGTTACTCCTAATTCTCCGGTTATTGCCAAACCTGCTGCCGATGTGCCTAAAAGAGATGTTGTGCTTGGTAAAGCAGCACGCGCACAATATGTTGGTACCACACAAAACGATCAACAAACAAATGCCTCTGTTTATCGTCATATTCATGTATTCGACGATGGTAAAGTTTCTTTAACCTGGACAACTTCTGCCGATCAAGCTCCTTTTAATACAAGGGGATCTGGATATAACCATTTTAATGGCAATGTTTGGGGGGCAGTAAGCAACGTGCGCATCGAACCTGAAAGAACTGGTTTCCCTGAGTATGTTTATAATCCAACTACCAACGAAGAAATTATTCTTTCGCACATCGTAAAACAAGGTACTGGCGTTGCTGGTGGTTTGTTAATGAATAGAAAAACAGGTTTAGGCGAAGGTACCTGGACTAGCACTACAGTTCTCGATACGGTAGCAACTGTACCTGGTGTGCTATGGAACAGATCTGCAATTAGTGGCGATTACTTAATTGTTGTTGCTTCTTATACAGATTCTTCTGCTCAACAACCAACTTCTGTTTTTAAAAATGGTGTACGCGCCCCAACGGTTTACTCGCGTTACCAATTTAGTACCAATACTTGGTTGGTTCAAAATACACCGCTTCCAGGATACGATAATACAAGAAACCGATTAGGTAGAGCAGATGCTTACTCAATTGATGCCAATGGCGATAATGTTGCCATTTTAATGGGTGGTTTAACAGATGATTTAACTCTTTGGAAAAGTACTGACAAAGGCGAAACATGGACAATGACAATTGTTGATTCTTTCCCTGTGGGTGCTTTTAATTACAAAACACTATTATTAGATACTCCTTTTACTAACGATGGTAGTGTTAATGTAATGATTGATGCAGCAGGTAAAGCACATTGCTTCTGGGGTAGAAGCCGCGTATTTGATCAAGATACAACAGACGAATCTATTAGCTTCTTCCCAGGCCAAAATGCAATTATGTACTGGAACGAAAACAAGCCTTACGGCGAATACCAAATTATTGGCGGTGCTCCAGACGAAGATGGCAACGGCCAATTAAACTTGGGTAGCGCTGTAACAGATGTAAGCGCAAGATATGGTAACAATTCGCTTGCTTTCCAACCAAGTGCAACTTACGATGCAAATGGTGTTATATACTGTATGTTTAGTGCGCCTAACGAAAGCGATCCTAGCACAGATAACAAAAACTTCCGCGATTTGTATTTGGTTCATTCTACTGATGGTGGTAATACTTGGAGCAATAGCATTTTAAACTTAACCTCCTATTTAGGTTTAAATGTCGAGCAAGTACACGGTACCTTAGCAAGAAAAGTTAATAATCGCTTACACCTAACTTTCTTGCAAAAACAAAGCATTGGTCGTTTTGATGCAACAAATAACCCTGGTGCCGTTGGTCCTTATGATATTATGTACCTAAGCATCGACACACAAGCTGTATTTGCCGGTACTTTTACCAGCGTTAACAGAATACAAAACGATGTGTTTACCATCGATCAAAATTTCCCTAATCCATTTAAAAACAATACCAGCATCCCTGTTAACTTTAAAAAGTCAGCCGATGTTCAAGTAACTATCATGGATTTAGTTGGAAAAACTGTTTATAACAATAAATTTGATCAAGTGCCTGCCGGAAAATCTAATATCGATATAGCTATTGGAAATATTCCTGCCGGAATTTACTTATACACCATCGAAGCTGATGGTTTTAAAGTAAGTAAGAAAATGATTGTTGAATAAAAAGCACTAATCTCAAATAAAAAAAGCGGGTTGCTGTAATATGCAATCCGCTTTTTTATTTTTGTTAAAATGAACACAACCCAAAAACAACAAAATATTGTAGCCATGCGATGGGTGCTTTGGGGTAGTACCGCCATTATGCTGGTTAAATTTACCGCTTTCTGGATAACTAAATCAAATGCCATTTTAGCAGATGCTTTAGAATCTATTGTAAATGTGGTTGCAGGCGCATTTGCTTTTGTTAGCCTTAAAATTGCTGCAAAGCCAAAAGATGCTAACCACCCTTATGGACATGGAAAAATAGAATTTGTTTCGGCCGGATTAGAAGGTGGATTGATATTTACTGCCGGTTTTTTTATTATATACAAATCAATTGTTAACCTAACGCAGACCCATGAATTAAGTGGTTTAGATGCAGCTTTGATTTTGTCTTCATTGGCAGGAGCCCTAAATTTATTTATGGGAAAGTATCTTATAAATTTAGGAAAAAAAAACCATTCTTTGGTTTTACAAGCAGATGGACACCATTTAATGTCTGATGTATACACAAGTGTGGGATTAGTTGTTGGATTATTACTAATTTATTTAACCGGTTGGTGGTGGTTAGATGGTGTGTTTGCAATAATATTTGCAGGAATAATTCTATTTACCGGTTATAAATTGGTGCGTAAGTCTTTAGCGGGTTTGCTAGATGAAACTGATGGCGAATTAATAAATGAAGTTCTGGAATCGCTAAATAAAATTCGTAAACCCATTTGGATAGATATTCATAACCTTAGGGTAGTAAAACACGGAACTATGATTCACATCGATTGTCATTTAACTTTGCCATTCTTTCTGTCGCTGAAACAAACCCACGATCAGCTTAAATTAATAGAGGATGAGTTAAATTCAGAATTTAATAACCGCTTAGAAATCTTTATTCACCCCGATCCATGCGAGTTTACATCTTGCAGTATTTGCCAAGTAACGGATTGCCCCCAACGTAAATTTAAATTTTTAGAGAAAGTTACTTGGAACGCTGGCAATGTGCTTTTAAACACAAAACATAAAATATAGCTTAGTTCCTTAAAAAACTTTTTCAACATAAATCAGCAATGGATTTTTAATTATTTTGATGATTTTAAATTGCAAGAAAGCCAAGATTTACTTACAAAATTTTGCAAAATCATACAAGTAAATTGTTATTATAACTACGATTGATTATCATCTATTAGTTATGTGGGAAGAGCGAATTTTTACAAGCATAGAGGTCGTTTTTTTTAAGAAATTGTATCCCAAAATGCTACATCCCACGATTTTCTTTCCACTTTTTACTGCAAAAAGTG